>Ga0065165_1000038_pt1 | contig 211664 bp, 196 predicted proteins | sample AraplaMF_Cvi_mMF_FD_63813 | JGI IMG/M metagenome (GOLD analysis project Ga0065165, IMG submission 63813) | Arabidopsis root microbial communities from the University of North Carolina, USA - plate scrape MF_Cvi_mMF (version 2) (version 3) | ecosystem: Host-associated > Plants > Roots >...
TCTATATTGTTTTAGAAAGTTATTAACTTTGACTATGGGACAAATTTTTATCAGGGCCTTCCGGCATAGCTATCTGGCGGCCCTCTTTTTAATCACGATGAGCGTAAGTGCTCAGAATTACACGAAGAATCCGGGGTATTTTGAGGCGGACGGGTATCGCGCCAAATATGGGCTGCAGGTGCCGAGAAGGGATACGATTCACCAAACCGGTAAGATAGACAGTATAGGAACGATTGTATACCGTCCGCAAGACAGTAGCCTTTATGTAAAATCGGATACAGGTTGGGCAAAGGTTGGTTCTGGTTTTGACATATCCGGTTATTACACCAAATCACAATCTGATTCGCGTTATCCATTAAATGACAGCCTTTATCACCCTCTGGACACGCTTAATAACTGGATATTATCGGGTCCAGTACCTTCGCTAATATCCAATAATCATACGGGAGAGGGATTTGTTGAAAACATAGGAGGTGACACGCTAATAAATATCTTCCGTTCTGACTCGTTATTATCGCACGCCTCCAATGGTGGTAAGATCGTACAGAGATACAGCTATGACGGCGGGTTGACCTGGACAACTCCCACAACGATATTTAACAGCAGCAATGATGATCGTAATGTGATTGGTACTATCACCGCTACAGGGCGAATAGTAACCATTTTCAGGCAGTTTAACGTCGCTGGCGGTAGCCCGGTTAGTGTCGGATTTATCACATCAACGGACAAAGGACAGACCTGGTCATCTTACACTACGCTACCGGCTATAGTATCAGGACTGGCACCCATGGGGAATATTGTGCGAGCAGGAGATGGCAGCTATTTGGCCCTCCTTTACACCACAAATTACTGCGAGGCATTTAGAAGCACCACCAACGGAGCTTCCTGGACAAGTCAGGGGGTTGTTTATGACTTCAGAGTGAGTAATCCAACGCGTCAAACAAGCGAGCCCTATGCCGCTTACGCGGGATCCAATAGGATGATAATGATCGTCAGGAACGAGAATCTAATCACTGGACCGTACTATCAATTAAATTCTATCGATAATGGGCAAACTTTTACCTGGCAGGGAACCACGAACATCGGTGGCGATACGCTAACAAGAACGGCGCCGTTCATTACCTGGGACTCTCTCAGAAATACCGTTATTACCATTGGGTGTCAGCGGCATGTTTACTCCAACTCCTTCACAAATAACTACCGCGATTCGAAAAATGACAGCTTAGTTCTGTATCTGAATCATCCAAACGACATTTTTTCAACCCCTACCGGATATACGCAGAAAGCCTCCTTCGTTCGGCCGGAACCAGGTATTAGAGGCTTCTATGGCTACCCCGCCGCGACACAGTTAAGAGACGGCACTTGGGTCTTTATGATTTCAGACGAAAACGCATTGGCCGGTATCGATCCGGACGGGAACGACGGAAAATCGGCTCATTTGTTTCAGTTCGATCTAATGCCGATCAAATCATACTACGACTTGGATAGCTGCCGCTATGCCGCAATGGTGAAACAACACAACGCACTAACAGGGAAATACGACAATGTTCGGCCTTACAGCCAATGGGTCCGCAAGGCAGATAGTACGCTGGTCAACTTAGCAAATGCGACAATAAAAATAATACCTCCGATGTGGGGAGATACCGCATCTGCAATACATATTGTCGGAAGAAATGACAATGCTATTAAATTTAACATTCGTGGCGACGGCTTCACAGACATTTACAGTCAAATCAAGATAAGAGGCGGCAACCCAGGCGTCAATAAAGTATTAACATCAGACGCAAACGGACTCTCTTCCTGGGCAACAAACGATATAGCATCGGTACTGGCAAACGGAGGCTTTGCAAACGGGCCGCTTGGGGTCTATGGAAATATATTTGCGAGGTGGTACAAGTTCATCAACCAGGGCAACACATCGGAACCGGCGCAAAGCCCCTTCTTCCGATTCGATGAAACAGTACATAATTTTTTATGGGGCAATCAGAACCGTTCATCCATGGCGGTAGATACGTTGGGTAATCTTAAGCTGTTTGCCGCGTTGAAACCTAACGGTCTCCCTGGATCAAACGGCGATCTTCTAATAAGTCAGGGCGATAATGTACCATCCATCTGGTCCAACCTAGTGAAATTAGCCACTACGAGTGGAATTAAAGGTACTGGTACGGGCAATACAAATCTTGCAGTATTTACTTTCTATGAAAGTGACGGAACTACTGCTAAGGGTGCGGTTGGCGACGGTGCCAGCGGAGACGCGGATATATATTTATCCTCAACCAGTGGCGTTCGTATTCTGGCCGGCGGTTCAACCAGAATTAACGCTGCATCTAACGGATTAACCGCGTTTGGATCGCACACTCCAACAGCGATACTTGATGTTAACGCAGCAACGGGTTATAATCAGTTTCGACTTCGCCAAACCTACACCCCAACGAGCACTGCTGATACTAACGGAAACACGGGAGACTTCAGTTGGGATGCGAACTTCTTTTATATGAAGACCGCTGCTGGATGGAAACGCGCGGCATTGTCAACTTTCTAAACACTATATCATGGCAAAATTATCAACTAAGAACGTAAAGCAGCCCAGCCCGCCCTGGATGGTCAACACTACTGGTTTTCTAGCGGGGATTGTGGCAGCGCTGACAACAATGATCAGTACTATGCCAGCAGGTGTGCCCAAAGGCGTACATGATTGGCTCGAATGGGGCGTTACTGGCATCTCGCTGCTCGCTGCAGTATTTGCGGGAGCCACCGTTTTCGCAAAAAAGTCTGATTTAGTAGGCGGACGCCCTGATGACCGCAATAAACCATAAGCCATGATCACAAATAGAATAGTGCTTATTGCCGCGTTGCTGGTTTTAGCAGCAGGATATAATCTATGGGTATTTGCATGGCATGGTTTCTTCTACCAGTGCATAGCATTGGGGTTAATGATATTAGCGATGCTGATTAAGCGACTCATGCCGGCTGACCCTACTGCTACCTTAGCTATATGGCTATGTGCAAATAATATACTGGATGAACTATTCTTTGACCCAAAAAAGTTTGGATGGAATGAATATGTGTTCGCCGGTATGGTAATTATAGTGACTATTATTAAAAGCAGCCAGGATGCAAGAAAACAGTCAGGATCAGGGGCCTTTCGTAATTAAGCTCGGTATTTACATTGCCGGCGTTGTCATCGGCCTCGTTTCTAAGCTGGCTACCCTTAACTATGAAAAGGATCTCAGCTGGAGGGCGGCTATTTTTCACTCAAGCGTGGCGTTTGCTTGCGCTTGGGTGGTTTGGCTGGCACTGGCCAGCTACGGCAAACATGATATCGCCCTCATCGCTGCAGTGATCATCGGCAGATTTGGCGATAGTATGCTGATAGCAATAGGCAAGGCCGTAAGAAAGGGAATCCTTAACATTTTCAAGGCAGAATAATTGTTGGTTTCTGGGTGGCTGTTAGTAGAATGTTGATATTTAATAAGTAGCGCTGCGATACAGTTTGTATTAAAATAATACCATTACGCCTAAACATTTACAATGAAGGCCAAAGACCACACGGGAAAAAAGTTAGGGCGCCTAACTGTAATAGAGTTTATAGGTTCTATCAAAAAGGGGGATCGGAAAAGGAGGTATTATAAATGCCAGTGTGAGTGCGGCGGATTTACCACTATTTCATCTGATGTTATATCCAGTGAGATAACAAATAGTTGCGGATGTCTCCACGCCGAATCGACCAGAATGATAAATTTCAAACATGGCGAAGCTAATATTACGAAAGAAAATAGGACATGGCAACATATTATATCGCGCTGTGAATGCCCAACCAACAGTAAGTACAAGAACTATGGGGGCCGTGGCATTAAAGTTTGTTCTCGATGGAGGAATTCTTACGAGTCTTTCTTATCTGACATGGGGAGGGCTCCTACTAAAAACCACTCCATAGAAAGAATAGATGTAAATGGCGATTATTCTCCTGAGAATTGTAAATGGGCGACAAATTTAGAACAGTCCAATAATAAGACAACTAATATAATGGTTGAGTTAAATGGAGAGAAATTTACCTTGAGTCAGTTAGCTAGATTATATAATATTCCCTACAAGGCTCTGCATAGAAAATTTCGGTATGGGTCTAAAGATATACAGTCAATATTGAGCGAATATGGCAATGTTTAAAGAAGCAATATCGCTTGTTGAAACCTATTGTGGGATTTCTCGTAAGAACTGGCCCACCTGGCGCGGCTGGGTTATCATCGACAAAGCAAAGCCCCTTAAGTACAATCAAATCCTGAAAGATAAGCATCTCGCCGACCTGATTGAGGTGTTCTATTATGAGCACTTCTGGAAGCCTATACTGGGGGACAAGATAAACGATCAGCGGATAGCCTGCTTCCTGTTTGACTTCTACGTCAATTCCGGGTATCATGCAATAAAAGCCATTCAGCGGGTAGTGAAAGCAAAGGACGACGGAATAATGGGCGCTCAGACGTTAGCGGCGATTAATTCAGCCGATCCCGTGGCGGTGTTTGCAGAATTGAAATCGGCCCGGGCGAAGTTCCTGAAAGACATCGTGATCAGGAATCCAAACCAGGAAAAGTTCCTGGAAGGCTGGATAAATAGGGTAAATTCGTTTTATTAACCCGTCGAATTTGACGGGTTTAAATGTTAGCCGCTCTCTTCAGAACGGCTTTATTATTTTCAATACTTTCTGAAAGATGTGTTTATTTCATTATTATTGATTAAGATGTGTATTTAATTCAATTAAAGTGCTATCTTTGATTCAACAATTAAAACCTCAAACAATGATCACCGCACAAGAAACCACTATCAAGAAACTCCAACAGGACTACGTAGTAACCGTAATTTCTGACAATGGATTCGACCGGGTAATAGTTCGGGCCTCGAACGGTATAAGCTACAAGCTATACATCATTGGCCCACGCGGGGGTAAAACAGAGCATGGTGGTGGTATGGAGAAAGGAAAAGACCTACTCAAACAAATAGAACATGAGCAATAAGAAACTAACCCGCGGGGGCGCCCGCCCTGGCGCCGGCCGTAAAGATCTGGTAACCAAGAAGCGTATGAACTTCACGATTGATCTGCAGCTGGCCGCCCTCCTGGAAAAGGAGGTGAATAAAACAGCCGTTGTTGAGTCAGCGCTAAGAAATCACTACAAGATATAAACCGCCTGACCTGGAAAGGACGGGCCCATTATCTCACAACAATTTTATTTGAAAAAACGCTCTGCCTGAATAAGCAGAGCTTCTTTTATTTGCCGGGTGTCGCCCGACGTTACAGTAATTTAGCAAACCCATGCTCCGATACAATATGCGGCCCATATGGGTTCTTTAATATCGTGAACCTAACTTCTTGCCCCTCCATTTCCCGAAGTTTTTCATAGTCTTCAACCATCGCTGAAACAATCTTCACATTATCACCTTTTATAACACGAATCATGGGGGTAAGGCTGTTTGGCCGGAAGCTTACGACACCTGTGTGGATTTCTTCTGAGGTCATATACGTGGTTTTGGGTGATCATTCTCCTTGGATTCCCCCGGCTCAATAACCAGGGGTTTCCCTTAACTCCTCTGCACAGCATGAGCCGTGCCTTCAATTTCCAGCAATATAGGTAAAATTATGACACTATAGTAAGTTCACTATAGTAGTGTGATTATAATTATACTTCTTTATATGTTTGTCATTAATGACCAATGAGGACGAAATATTAAAGAAAAGATTCGGCCAACGACTCGAAGCGAAAAGAAAGGCCAAAGGACTATCGCGCCCGCAGCTATCCTATATCATCGAAATGAATGTAGGTTGGATCAGCCGGATAGAGAAAGGGACCGGAAATCCTACGATGACGGTAGTTATAAAACTCGCCCGCGCCCTGGAATGCCAGCCGGGGGATTTGCTCAATGATTTGTAGCTTCCACCAATGGAGCATGAGTTATGGCAGTATGAATATTGCCTTATTTGGTGTAAATTACATGCCCCTGCGCTATGCAGACTGAGAACCCGGAAGGCAATTAGTTTTACCAATGTTTTACCAAAGCATAGTAAATAAATACATATAACTGAATATAAAATAGTTATAACGGTAAAAAACGGATAAATAGAATCCGCTCGATACCTCCGAATAGTAAAAAAGCCTTCTGAAACTCAGGAGGCTTTTTGCGTTTCAGGCACACCCAAAAACATAAGTATGCTGGAGATTATTCAAATAACGAACAAAAGTAACCCCGAGGAGATAGAACAGGTGAAATCACTTTTCAGGGAATATGCCAACTGGTTAAGTGTAGACCTCAGCTTTCAGCGTTTTGAAGAAGAGATGCTGGCACTTCCCGATAATTACGCTGCACCCGAAGGTGCATTATTCATGGCCAAAGTAGACGGGCATCCTGCAGGTTGTGTAGCGGTACGACGCTTTGATAACAGTACCTGCGAGATGAAGCGTTTATTCGTGCGCGATGCCTATAAGGGGCATGGGGTAGGAAAAGCGCTGGCTGGTAAAGCGATAGAAGCGGGGAAGGAGCTGGGTTATCAGCGCATGTTGCTGGACACGCTGGCGCATATGCGGCCTGCGATAGAATTATATACCGCGTTGGGATTTCAGCCTATAGCGGCGTACTACGACAATCCTATCAGCAACGCGGTATATTTGTCTATGATGCTGGAAGAGGACCCCTTATAAGGTCCTGATCCAGATATTTCGGTAGCTAACCGGGTTACCATGATCCTGCAGGGCAATGGGACCGGGGCCATGTTGTTTATAAGCCGGTTTCCCGATATACTGGGTAGGCCCATCCAATTGCACATTGTTCTGTACCAACACCCCATTCTGCAATACAGTAGCGCGTGCAGGCGATTTCAGCGAGCCATCTGCATTAAAGCGCGGCGCCGTCCAGATCACATCATAGGTTTGCCATTCTCCCGGTTTCTTACAAACATTCACCAGCGGTATCCGCTGTTTATAAAAGCTGCCGGCCTGCCCGTTGGAGTAGGTGCGGTTGTTATAATTATCCAATACCTGCAGCTCATATAAGCCCATCATAAAGATGCCGCTGTTGCCGCGTCCCTGGCTTTCACCAATTACTTCTGCGGGTGTGCGCCATTCAATATGCAGCTGAAAATCCTCGAAGGTCTGTTTGGTTTTGATACCGCCTGTGCCCTTCACCACCGTAGCTGCCCCGTCTTTTACTTCCCAGCCGGGTGCGCCGCCTTTTTCCGCTTCCCATTGGTTCAGGTTGGTACCATCAAATAGCACGATGGCATCGCCTGGAGCGGTGTTGGTGGATGTACCGGGTGTGACTACTTTCGGCACCGGTTCCCATACTTCTGTTTCTTCCGGTTTCATTTGTTGTCCGTTGTTGTTGTTTTGCGCCTTGGTGCATGTTACGAATATGCAGGCAGCAAGTACAAAAATTATGCTACGCATGGAATTAAAAGTTTGAAGGTTTGATGGGTCTTCATCCCCGTCATTGCGAGGCCCGAAGGCTTTGTGGGGAGCCGGGCCGAAGCAATCTCCTCACATAATCTCCCAGGTAATCTTCGCGAAGATTGTGTGAGGAGATTGCTTCGTCGCGCCTGCGCGCTGGAGCCTTGCACTCCTCGCAATGACGGGGATGGAGAGACCCTTTTATTTTGGTAATTTATAGCCGTTGTGATAAGTTGCCGCCAGTAATTTATTAGCATCCCCGTCCTTAAACTCACCTTTCTCCTTATCCCAATAAATTTTCTTACCGGTCTTAAATGCAATGTTACCCATCTGGGCATGGATAGCCACATTAGCCCCAGCCTGAACAGGCGTATGAAGATCCGAGAACTTGCGCGATTTGATCACCTCTACAAAGTTCTTCGCATGCAGGTCAAGCCCGTTGTCCACCTTTTGCTGACGGGGAACGGCTTGCATCTTGGGCTGATCCTTTTCCTTTTCGGGGATCACTTCCCAGCCGCCGCGGTCCAGCACCAGGGTGCCGTTGTTGCCGATGAAGGCGATACCATGATCGCGGCCATAAGGGCCGCCGTCTATACCGATGGCATGCTCCCACTGGATATTGAAACCATCAAATTCATATACGGTGGTAAGCGTATCCGGTGTTTCGGCTGCATCGTCGGGATAGGCAAATTTGCCACCGGCTGCCATGATAGATTTTGGATTTTCTGCTTTCATTCCCAGCAGGGCATAATCCAGCAGGTGTACGCCCCAGTCTGTCATCAGGCCGCCTGCATAATCCCAGTACCAGCGGAAGTTAAAATGAAAACGGTTCGGGTTGAAAGGCCTTTTCTGCGCAGGGCCCAGCCAGGTGTCATAATCCACGCCGGGCGGAGGCGTACCATCCGGCTGTTTGGGAATGGATTTCATCCAGCCCATATAGGCCCAGGCCTTTACCAGGCGGATCTGGCCCAGCTTGCCGGAGTATACAAAGTCGATAGCATCCTTGAAATGTTGCTGGCTGCGTTGCCACTGGCCTACCTGTACCACGCGCTGATGGCGTTCCTGGGCGGCTACCATGGCCCGGCATTCTGCAATGGAGTTGCCGATGGGCTTTTCTACATATACATCCTTACCGGCGGCGCAGGCGTCTGTCATCTGGAGGCAGTGCCAGTGGTCGGGCGTACCGATCACTACGGCGTCAATACTTTTGTCCTCCAGTAATTTACGGTAATCGCCATAGGCTTTTACCTTAATACCTTTCTGCGCCAGTTCGGCCACGCGCTTGTCCAGCACGTTCTTGTCCACATCGCAGAGGGCCACGCAATTTACATCGGGAAGCTTGAGCAAGGCAGTAAGATCGGCCCAGCCCATGCCGTTGATACCAATAGCGGCCACATTGAGGCGGTCGCTGGGAGCTACAATACGCGGCAGGCCATGCAATGCAGAAGGCATGGCGGCAGCAGCCATCAGGGTAGACGCTGAGCGTATAAAATCTCTTCTGGAATGATTCATAACGTTAAAGTATGTGAGTTGTGTTAAAATCGTGGATGTAGAGACAATATAAAGAATAATTGTAAAAGCGACAAGGAAAAGCTGCAAGCCATAAGCTACAAGCTGCAAGCAGCAACCGTTTGGTAGAATACTCTTTCCAACAGGCCATTACTTGCAGCTTGGGGCTTGAGGCTTGCAGCTCTCTTAAAATGTATCCTCTTCCTGCTCCTCATTGCCCATGCTGAAATTCATCATGGTGCCCAGCAGGTCGCTGAAGCGGGTTTCGTTCTCTACCAGCTTCTTGCTGATGAGGGAATAGGCGGCTAATCCATGCAGCACAAATTCCATCAGCAGCAGCTGTTCCTTATTATTGGTGTGTGGGAATTTGGATTTAACCAGGTCTTTCAATCCTTCCACTTTCTGGAGGGAAGCTTCGTACTGCTTATCGCTGATATCCTGCAGGAGATTCACGGTATTGCCTTTGTCGAACCATTGAATAACGGCGCGGTAAGGGTTTTCCTGTGCAGCAGCAGCTTGCTTGCGTTTCTTAAAAGTATCCGGGTTGGGGAAGTACTGGGAGAACAGCGTGCGCATAGCTTTATCCAGCAGGTTGTAAGCTACCTGCAGCGGGCCTTCCTGTTCGCCTTCGTATACCAGCTCGATCTTTCCGGTGATGGCAGGTACAATGCCCTGGAGGTCGGCAATACGTACATGTGTTTCTTTCTCTTTATTGATGATCGCTCTGCGTTCACCTGCGCTCACAGCATTCTCGTACGCTGCGATAGTCAGACGGGCAGATACGCCGCTTTTCTTGTCTACATATTCGCTGTTGCGGGCTTCGAATGCAACCTGTTCTATCAGGCGTTTCACCAGGTCGGCCAGGTGTACTTTCCCTTTCTGTTCCTGGTGGATGTCTGCCTCCTGTTCGGTGATCAGCAGGGAGTTCTCCACGTTCTTGGGATAGTGGGTCACGATCTGGCTTTCTATACGGTCTTTCAGTGGTGTAACGATAGCGCCGCGATTCGTATAATCTTCCGGGTTAGCGGTGAATACGAAGAGGATATCCAGTGGCATCCGCACTTTAAATCCGCGGATCTGTATGTCGCCTTCCTGCAGGATGTTGAACAGGGCTACCTGTATACGGGCCTGCAGATCGGGCAGTTCGTTGATCACGAAGATGCCGCGGTTGGAGCGGGGAATGATGCCGAAGTGGATCACTCTTTCGTCCGCATAGCTCAGTTTCAGGTTGGCCGCTTTGATAGGGTCGATATCCCCGATCAGATCGGCTACAGATACATCCGGTGTGGCCAGCTTTTCGCCATAGCGGGCTTCGCGTGGCAGCCAGTCGATGGGGGTAAGGTCGCCCATCTCCGCGACCAGGTCGCGTGCATAGCGTGACAGCGGCTCGAACGGGCTGTCGTTCACTTCAGATCCTTCCACGATGGGAATATATTCGTCCAGCAGGTCTATCATCTGGCGGGCCATACGGGTTTTGGCCTGTCCGCGCAGACCCAGGAACAGTATATTGTGGCGTGACAGTAATGCTCTTTCAGTATCGGGTATCACCGTATCATCATAACCGATGATGCCGGGGAAAGTATTTTCTTTCTGTTGCAGTTTACGAATAAGGTTGATCCTGATCTCTTCCTTTACTGACTTAGGTTTATAACCGCTCTTCTTAAGTTCTCCCAGCGTTCTTATGTTTGTATTCATACTTTTATTTGATAGTTAATTGGCAATTGGTTCCGCCGGCCGGCGGACAGCTCATAATAATTTTTTCTTCCCGCTTTCAAAATCATAGAACAGGAACTGTCCCAGTTTGTCTGTGCCGGAGAAAAAGGCTTTTCCGTTATTGGTTTCCGTGAATTCTGTTACAAATTTCTGCAGCCATGGATCGGTGGCCACCATGAAGGTAGTGATGGGTATTTTCAGCTTTTTACATTGTGCTGCCAGGTTCAGCGTGCGGTTCAGGATCTTGCGGTCCAGGCCGAAGCTGTTCTTGTAGTATTGTTTCCCGTTCTTCAGGCAGGTAGGCTTACCGTCTGTGATCATAAAGATCTGCTTGTTCGGGTTGCGGCGGCGTCGCAGGATGTCCATCGCCAGTTCCAGTCCTGCCACTGTATTGGTGTGGAAGGGCCCCACCTGCAGGTAGGGCAGGTCTTTGATCTCGATCTGCCAGGCGTCGTTCCCGAATACGATAATATCCAGGGTATCCTTGGGATAGCGGGTGGTGATCAGTTCACTCAGTGCCATGGCCACTTTTTTGGCGGGGGTAATGCGGTCCTCGCCATAAAGGATCATGGAGTGGGAGATATCGATCATCAGTGCGGTAGACGTCTGCGTTTTGAAGTCGGTTTCCTTGATCTCCAGGTCGTCCTGGTTAATGTTAAATGATTCGATGCCGTGGTTGATCTGGGCATTGCGGAGGGAAGCGGTCACATCGATCTGTTCCAGCGGATCGCCGAACTGGTAGGCGCGGGTATCTGCGTTCAGCTCGTCGCCCTGGCCGGATTGGCGGATGTTGTGGTCTCCCATCGTTGATCGCTTCAGCTTCCCAAAGATCTCTTCCAGCGCTTTTTTACGGATATCCTGTTCCGTTTTTGCCGTGATACTTATCTGGCCGCTTTCTTCATTCTCACGGATATAGCCTTTGTCTTTCAGGTCCTGTATAAAATCGCCTATACCATACTCTTCATTGGTCAGGTTATATTCTTTATCCAGTTCTGTCAGCCATTGCAGGGCTTCCGTAACATCGCCGCTTGTGTAGGTGAGCAACTGGGTAAAAAGGTTCAGGAGCTTCTCAAAGGGCGATTTTTCATCCTCACCAGGCACAAACCTGGAAAATTGTAGTCCTCTCATCAGCTTGTAGTTTATCTGTCTGTCATTATCTGGTCTGGTTTCCGGGTTATCATATCTTCTGTTGGTAAACCCTTTTTTAAAATTACGCAAAAAAAATTAGTTGGCGGTGGGCAGTGTGCAATGGGCAGTCAGTTAAAAAGTTTTACAGTCACTCCATTGACTGCCCACTGCCAATTGCCCACTGCCAACTAATTCACCGCTGCTCACTGTCAACTTGCTTTGTTGCCTAAAAGCGCTTATTTTACCCGTCTGATCAAAACTGATTTTCAACACTATAACTAAAAACAGATCGATGATGAAAAAACTGATGAAAGCCTTCCTGCTGGCCGGAGCACTCAGCGTTGCGGCGGGAGGATGGGAGTCTGCGAAAGCCCAGGCAAATGCGGATGAATTAGGCTGGTGGCTGGGCGCACAGGCGTACACCTTCAACCGTTTCACACTGGCAGAAGCGCTGGATAAAATGGACAGCTGCGGCCTTCAGTACGTGGAATGCTATCCCGGTCAGCGTATCGGCGGCGGGATCGAGGGCACTACTGATTTCAGGATGGACCCCGCCACGCAGGCAAAGGTGAAAGAACTTTTGAAAAAGAAGCACAAAAAGCTGGTAGCATACGGGGTAGTATCCCCTAAAGACGAAGCCGAATGGAGGCAAGTGTTCGATTTTGCGAAAGCAATGGGCATCCAGATCATCACGGCAGAACCTAAGAACGAGCATTGGGACCTGATCTCTAAATTATGCGATCAATACCAGATCAAAGTAGCGATCCACGATCATCCCCGTCCCAGCCACTACTGGCATCCCGATAGCGTACTGGCAGCTATAGAAGGCAGGAGTAAGCTGTTTGGCGCCTGTGCGGATATCGGCCACTGGGTACGTTCCGGTTTGGACCCTGTTGAATGTGTTCAGAAGCTGAAAGGACACATTCACAGCCTGCACATAAAAGATATGAACGAGAAATCACCCAAAGCGCATGATGTGGTATGGGGCCAGGGTCAGAGCAATATTGAAGGTGTGATGAGAGAGCTGAAGAAGCAAAAGTTCAGGGGCCTGTTCTCTGCAGAGTATGAGTATCATTGGGAAAACAGCGTACCGGAAGTGAAAGAGAGCGCGCAGTATTGGAGAACGGTGGTGAATAAGTTGAAGTAAGTCAATAATTTATAGTTAATAGTCCATAGCCTTTTGCTATGGACTATTTTTATTCCTTTTTAGAAGGTCCTGCGAATTTTAGCAATGTAAGCCAGGGTATTTCCGCCGTCTAAATATTGCTGGTCTTTTGATATTGTGATCGCATAATTGATGCCGGGAAGCAAAGCAGTCAGCATTCTGCCCGGACCTGCATATTGTGCCAGTCCGCCCGGACAGGTCACCACCCAGGAGCTGTCTGTAGTTACAGGCGCCACACCAAAACCGGATGAGGCATAGACGATGGTAGAATCGAATCCCGCCTCCAGCGTTCCGAAGGGACTAATGAATGTTTTCAGGCCAATGGCATATGCTGTAATCGTAGCCGGAGAGCTCACCCCATGATCTTTACCTTCTACATACCAGGTACTTCCGGATGGCCGCGATGCCACCAGGTAACTGCCTCTCCCTGCGCCATAGTCTATTTTAGCCCCTCCACCTACCAGGGCATAATTGCTGCTAACGCTTACTGACGTTGCAGGATGCGGAGCGCTTGGAGAAGGTGATGAGGTAAACAGCCACATATTGCTTTTAAGCTGCTGGCTTGTTAGCCCCATCAGCTTTAAGCCGATAGCATATGCGGTGAGCGTGTGCGTAAAGGTATCTACAAAGGATTTTGAGGAGGCATGCCACACGACCAGGTTACTATCCGGGTAAGAAGCCGTTATGAGTGCGCCCGGTTCTGTAAGCGTGGGGCTTATTACCGCTCCTCCTCCCACCAACGCGTAATCGCTGGGGACTCCCACATTTACCTGCGGCAGTTTGCCGGTAGCCTGGTTGGTGACGATGACCACCTGCACGGTGCCCGACCAGTCAGTGCCAAAAACCGGGCCCGCCAGTAAGCGGGCTAAAGCTTGCTGTACAATATTCAGCGATTTAGGGGAGATAGCCGCTGCTTCTTTTTGGGGAATGTCTGTTACAGTTTGCCGGGAGGGCTGTTCCTTTTTGCAGGCTATTATGCAAAAGAGTAACGCAACCGGGAAAAGGCCGATTTTCTTTGTCATAGGGTTTGATAGTTTGGTTTTAAAAATTGGGTTAAACGTACGTATAGGTCAACATGCGCTGCAGCGCATCATTTGGGTTGATATTACAAACTACAAACTTTATCACAATAATAGTTATCTAAAACAGCTATCGGGGAAATATATACGAAAAAAGAAGGTGCCTCACTATGGAGACACCTTCTTCAGTATTAGCGTATTTTCTGTATTGTTATTTTCCTGAATCAGCGCCACCAGCCGGAGAATCTGACACGGTATTGATATTACCGGGCAGTTCCTGGCGTTTGGTGCTATCGCTGAAATCACTTCTCATGCGTTGCAGCAGGGAGATGAACTGTTCTGCCATCTGGCCGTCATGCTGCAGGTCGCTGGTCAGCTTGCCGGGAGGTAATGAGCGGTAGTAGTTCAGCTGTTGCTGACAATCGCGGGTGATCTTGGATGCGATCTCATTCGCTTTTTTGTTATCGCCAGCCAGGTAGTAGGCGTAGGCGGTCTGCATAGAACTGTAGTTGTGCATGTTGTTGGGCGAGGTCATGGCGTAGGGGAAATTGCTTTCCAGCAGGCCTTTATCCGCCTTATTCAGCACGGTCAGGGCAGAATCTTTCTCACCATCCTGTGCCAGTGAAGTACCCAGGCGCGTATAGGCGTTCCTGAGGTATTGCAGCAGTTTCCTGTTGGGCTCATCGAAGTAGGTGCCATTCCTTTCAGCGCCGCCGAAAGCGAATTTAGTCATCAGGTTGCTGTACATGAACTTGGAGTTCACGTTGAAATCAGCGCCCAGCATATCATTATTCGGTTCTTTACGCAGCGGCACCAGGCGGTAGGTCAGACCGTCCATGCGCAGGTAGTCGTTCAGGCCCAGGTCTGTCGGACTGGTAAAGTAGATCGGTCTTTTCCAGTCGTTAGCAGCGATGATGTCGTATACGGCCAGATCGTTCTTCAGCAGGTAGCTTTTGCTGATCTGGAGGGGCAGCTGCGGCAATATCTTGGCGCTGTCCTTAATATCTACGATACCGCTTTTGATGGCTGCCGCCACGTTCACCGGTATGAACAGCTTCTGAGAGGGCAGGTAGTTTTCCTGGCTGCCGTCAGTGGTGCTCAGTTTAGCGCGGGGATCATCAGAGCCCATGAAGGCCATTACTTCCTTCAGGTTATAGAATTTATCCTGCGGGAACACACCAGCATCATAGAAACGTATATAGTTGCGGTTTTCGCCACGGTATTTGTCAGGGCTCCAGGACATCGGCACGGGATCGCTCTCGTTCACTTTCTGGCGTTGCTGGTCAATATACCAGTCAACACCCAACAGGCTCAGGTTGATCACACGTACGTCCGGGCGGATGCCTTCTACTTCCTGTGCATACCACAGCGGGTATGTATCGTTATCACCTACGGTAAAGAGGATAGCGTTCTTCTCGCAGGATTCCAGGTAATCTTTTGCCACGTCGCGGGCAATCGTTTTGGTAGAGCGGTCATGGTCATCCCATTCCTGGGCGCCCATGAGCACGGGTACTGCCAGTATACAGATCGCGGCGGAGAGGGGAGCGGAGAGGGTGTTGTTCTTCATTTTCTTTTTGAAGAACTCGTACACAGACAATACGCCCAGACCGATCCAGATCGCGAAAGCATAGAAAGAGCCTACATAAGCGTAGTCACGTTCACGGGGCTGGTTACCCGCCTGGTTGAGGTACAGCACGATGGCGAAGCCGGTAAAGAAGAACAGCAGCGCTGCCACCAGGAAGTCCCTGCGGTGACGGCCATAATGATAGAACAAGCCTATCAGGCCCAGTATCAGCGGCAGGAGGAACAGGCGGTTATGCGCTTTGTTGTCTTTCAGGCTGTCCGGCATATTGGACTGGTCTCCGTACATCAGGTTATCGATGAAGGAGATACCGGTGATCCAGTTACCGTCGCGCACGTTGCCATAGCCTTGTGTATCATTTTGTTTTCCGGAGAAGTTCCAGAGGAAGTAGCGGAAATACATGAAATTCACCTGGTAGCCGAGGAAGAAACGGATGTTATCTCCGAAGGAGGGTTTCTCACCCTGCTGCAGGTTCAGGTAGCTGCGGTAGTAATCTGCGTGGCCCTGGTCGTTGCTGGCGTCCCATACGCGGGGGAACAGCATTTTATCTTCAGCAGCGTATACCGGTTCTACTTTTTTACCGGCGATCTCGTATTTGTCTTTACCACGGGCATAGATATTACCGGTTTCCTTGTATTCTGTGGGACGGGCAGTGAACACCTGGCCGTACAGCAGCGGGAAATCGCCATATTGTTCGCGGCCCAGGTAACCTACCAGGGAGATGGGATTGTCCACATTATACATATCTACAGAAGGGTTGGCGGTAGAGCGCACCATTGTAGTGATATAAGTGGAGTAACCCAGTAAGAGGAAGAGTATGCAGGAAATTGTGAGACGGCTGAAATGAGAGGTGGTCTCACTATTTTGCTTTACCCCGATCAGTTTCAGGAAGTAAGGGATCAGCAGTACGATAGCAGCCAGTATCAGTTTCAGGAAAATGATCCCACCGCCGTCGGCTGTATTAAAGGCCGGGATGATGATCACGGAGGCGATGAGGATCAGCGGTGCGTACAAACCGAATTTCGGGTTGCGGAAGCCCCACCACATTACCGCCACCAGGGCGATGAAGTAGAAGGCGAAACCGGTGAAGAAAGGCATACCCAGGGTATTCACGAAGAATACGTCCATATAGCCGGAAGCCTTGATGGTATCCTGGATGATGAATTTCTGTACCAGTCCGGTGATGCCGCAGCCTATGATGAAAGCCCAGAAGGTACCCCAGGGCGTTACTTTATAGCGTTTGAAATAGTACACCATTACCATGGCCGGGATGGTGAGCAGGTTCAGCAAGTGCACGCCGATGGAGAGACCCATCATAAAGGCGATGAACACGATCCAGCGGTCGGCATAGGGCTCGTCCGCTTCATGCTCCCATTTCAGCATGGCCCAGAAAACGATGGCGGTAAAGAGGGATGACATGGCGTAAACTTCGCCTTCCACTGCAGAGAACCAGAACGAATCGGAGAAGGTGTAGGCCAGTGCGCCTACTACACCGGCGCCCATGATAGCGATCATCTTTTCGCTGCTGATCACCTCTCCCGGCTGCACCATAAGGCGGCGGGCAAAGTGGGTGATCGTCCAGAAAAGGAACAGGATAGTGAATCCGCTGGACAGGGCAGACATCAGGTTGACGCCCAGGGCTGCCTGAGAGGGCTTCAGGAACATGGTGAACAATCTTCCCAGCAATACAAACAGGGGAGCTCCCGGGGGGTGGGGCACCTGCACTTTGTAAGCGCTGGAGATGAACTCACCGCAGTCCCATAAGCTGCCGGTAGCTTCCATCGTCATAATATAAACAGTGCAGGCAATTATACAAATGACCCAGCCTACAATGTTATTCGTCCTTTTAAAGTTCATACAGTGGGTTTAAATTCCGACAAAAATAGAAAAAGTAGCAAATTATGCTATTTAGTGAAACTGTTTTAACTTTTTATATAATATCTTTTTTACTTATTGTCTCTGGGGCCTACTCGAAAATGATCCTTACGGTCTGGTAAAAGGAGAGTCGCTGGTGTCCGGAAGACTGGGAGAGCTGGTCGCGGCTGAAGCTTTGCAGGCCGAAGAGGCCGGCGGCATTGCCTTTGTTGATGGCTATTTCCAGGTATCCGGCGGCGTTAAACAGGGCGAGTTTCTGGCCTTCGGGGACGTCGGCGTAAGTTTCTGAAAGGTTGTTGATGACCTCATCCCGGCGGAAGTAGATCTTGAACTTGCGCTGGGCGCGTTGTTCCTCAAACTGTTCGCGGGTGATGTTCACCACTACGTTCTCGAAATTATCGATATGGATGATCTGTCCTTCGATGTAGTCTGCACCGGTGAGGGGTTGCAGGTTATTCTTCACGACTATATTCTCAGCGGGCGCGCCTACCTGTTCCAGGGACTGGCCTTTTTGCAGGGCCTGGAAAGCCTGGGAGAAGCGCTGGATGATGGTAAAGGTGTTCTTGGGCTTAGCGCTGTCCAGGGGAAGTTTCACTACCTGTACGGACTGGCCGCCCGTGATCATGGTAATAAGGCCGTTATCGGCGCAGGCGATATACTGGCCGTTCCAGGCTGCCAGCAGCACATGATCTGCTTTACGGTCAAAGAGATTGATCAGCACAATATGAAAAGCGCCCGGGGGGAACCATGCGAACGCGCTTTTACAGATGTACGTAGCCTGGGGGAGGTTGAAGGGATGGATCTGATGGCTAATGTCCGCCACATGGCAACCAGGGCAATCCTGCCACAGCTGGCCCTTGATGGCGCCAACCAGGTAGTCCTGATAACCAATGTCTGATGTAAGTGTAATGATGGACATGTAGAATGAATCCGGATAACTTTTCTCCCGACCGGGCGAACCTCCCAAAATAATGCCAGGTGGGGCCTAAACGAAATTTAAGTGCAAAGAAAGGGAAAAAATGTGAGTTGGCAGTCTGCAGTTGGCAGTGTGCAGTCAGTCAAAAAGTTTTGCAGTCGCTCCATTGACTGCCCACTGCCAATTGCCCACTGCCAACTATTTCAACGGAGAACCTGGTTCTTTCCGGAAATGATTGTACACCAAGCCATCCAGTACACCAGGCAGCAGTTTGCTGAGGAGGACGGTGAGCTTTCCCTGTCCGGTGAGCACCAGTGTGCGTTTGCGTTTGGCGATGGCTTTCAGGGTGGCATCGGCCACCGCTTCGGCGGACATCAGCTTGCTTTCTTCCAGGGGAGTTTCTTTCTGGGAGTGGCCGGTTTGGTCCAGGGCGGTGTTACGTATATTCGAGGCCGTGAAGCCGGGGCAGATCCACATCACGTTAACGCCTGTATGCAGGTTTTCGGTGCGGAGGGCTTCGAGGAATCCCTGCATGGCGAATTTAGAGGCGGAGTAGCCGGTTCGTCCGGGGAGGCCGCGATAGCCGGCGATGGAGGAGATGCCTACGATGGTGCCTTTGGTCTCCAGGATGGAGGGAAGGGCGTATTTGGTGCAGTAGACGGTTCCCCAGAAGTTGATGTCCATGAGGGTTTTCAGAACGTTCACTTCTGCGTCTTTGAATAAGGCGCGCATGGAGATCCCGGCGTTATTGATGAGGATGTCTATTTTTCCAAATTGCTCGCGGACAGCGTGGATAAAGGCTTTGCAGTCGGTTTCCAGGCTGACGTCGGCAACATAGGTGAACAGATTATCGTTGTTGGTTGTTTGTTTTATGATGTCAAGGGTTTCCTGCTTCCTGCCGCAGATGGCGACTTTGGCGCCGGCCTGCAGGAGGGCGAGGGTGAGGGCTTTTCCGATACCGGAAGAGCCGCCGGTGATAACGGCAACTTTGTTGTTAAACTGTTGCATGGGTATGGGTGTATGGTTTAATTTGGCGCAAAAATAGGCCATGGGAGAGAAGCACGGGTGATTTTCTTTTGCACGTGAATAAGTTTGGGGGAAGAGGGGAGTGGTTGGAATATTTGGCTGTGGCTGGTTTGGGGGAATGGGAATAATTTTTTTTGATAAAAACTTGTTTCGAATGGAAATATGACTACTTTTGCAACCGCTTTAGAGATAAAAGCGATGATTCCGTAGCTCAGTTGGTAGAGCAATACACTTTTAATGTATGGGTCCTGGGTTCGAGTCCCAGCGGGATCACAGAGAGCCTTCAAACTTTTAGATTTGAAGGCTTTTTTATGTTCCATAGGTTATGTATGAGTAACCTATATCTAACCTTCAAAAGTTTACTCCTGAACTGCTATGAGCTGGTCCAATTTCCTTCTATACTTGTTACTTGGTGCTATCGCTGTTACCCTAATCGACACTATTGGTGTTGTCCTATCCAGAAGACTTCAATTCAAGTATCGTTATTTAAGTATTCTTTCCTTTACTGTATATATTACTATAGGTTTACTGGTTTCCAAACAATTGAATCTGATCGCAGCCTTTTCTATAGGTGGTTTATTAGGGCTTTATGACGGTACAATTGGATGCTGGTTATCAATTAAACTAAGAGCCAATAATGATCTTAGCACGGAGCAAGCTAACAAATTATTAGGAGCTAAAACTGCCATATCAATGACGGTCGTAGGGATGCTATTGAGTTTAATAGGCTATGGATTGACATTTCTATAAGTGCATTACGTGAGTCAATACCTTTAGGTCCATCGTCAATCGGTTCGATTTTTGTCCCATAAGGTCACAACTGGAAGACTAAGCGTATCAATGCGGTATAAATTGCATGATTTACGACGCTTTTCTGTTTTTAGCGCCATCTGTTTATATTTATATTGTTATTTGAAAAATATGGAACTGCAAATAATACCAAACGCTTTATTGGATCAATATAGAAAGCATGTTGAACAATATGCATTGTTAAGCAGATTTAATCAGCTAAAGGATGCGGAAATTTCCACGGATGGTTTTAGCTTTTATACTTCTGTAGCTTCTGTATATTCTAGTAAAATTGAAGGGGAGACAATTGAATTAGATTCTTATATTAAGCATAAACGTTTCGGAGTCGAATTTCAGCCCGATTATACACGTAAGATAGATGATTTGTATCTGGCTTATCAGTTCGCGAGCTCAAATGCACTGGACCGTAAGAGTTTAGCTGAGGCTCATACTTTGCTAACCCAGCATATCCTTCCGAAGAACTATCAGGGTAAATTCAGGAATAAGAATATGTATGTGACCACCAAAGATGGTCGTATTGAATACGTTGCTGCTTCTCCGTTTGAAGTGGGAGAGGCGATGGAAAGGCTATATTTGGATATAGATCTGTTGTTGAAGAAAGATCTAAATATAGAGGAGGCTTTATACTTTGCTAGTATGATCCACCTTGTGTTTGTAAAGATCCATCCGTGGAATGATGGTAATGGCCGTAGTGCCCGGTTATTGGAGAAGTGGTTTCTGGCAAGAAAGTTAGGAGAGAAGGCCTGGTTTGTTCAATCGGAAAAGTACTATTATGTGCATCATCAGACTTACTATGATAATATACGTGTGTTAGGATTGGAATATGATTTGCTGGATTATAGCAAGGCGATGCCGTTTCTGTTGATGTTGTCAGAGGCGTTGATGAGTGAAGGATAAGCGGATATTATCAATTAAGTCCCCGTTTATTTTCAAAATAACCATCTATGGGCAACTCTATTTCCTATCCTCGTTGGCGGATGGTATTTGTATGTTTTTAGAGCAAAGAACTATTGATAACACAAAAGTAGCAATTTACTGAATAGATATATTTCCTCTTTCCTGTTTGACAAGCTATTTATTATCTTTCGCACATAATCAATTATTTTAGAAAAGGTTAATATGTACCCTATCCCCTTGAAACAGTTATCCCATCTTACTACCCTCATTTTTCTTCTTTTTCATTTAGCTGGCAGTGCCCAGCCAACTATCCAGCAGGACACGCGTGTGGACCCATTATTAAAACAGGTGGATGCCAAACGTCCTGGCCTGGTGATGTTTAGCAGGAAAGCCGACAGGGGCCAGTATGTGAATATGGCGGTGCTTGCAGACAGTAACCGTATACTTACCTGGTTCACCTGTCATGGACAGGCTTTTGATGCAATAAGGCTCCCTGATGTTGTTTATAGTAGGATTAAATCGGGTGATCTTAACCCTTTTAGCTATTATAAGGATTATTTCTCTGACTTACTTTCCCATGTAAGGGGGGCCTCTGCTCTATTCAGGCAGAAAGGGCTGGCTGCCTTGAAAGATACTGGTAGCATTTACCATCGCGTATATACCTATCCCCCGGTGCAGCTGGCCCAAAGTACGTTGCAGAAAGAAGTGGCTATGGAAAAGATGATGAGTGACCTGTGCCTGCAACTTTCCCTTTTTGATAACCGGACGCCTCAGCAGCTGCACCCCAATGACAGCTTTCAGCTCCGCTTTCAGATGGCAGGCAAGATGATCCGGAAAGGAGATACTATTACCTACTACAACGCCAATACACTTTCATCTGCATCCCGGATTGTGTTAAGTAAGCATGCGCCTGGAAAAATGTTTGTATATGACCGGCAGGGACAACTGGCAGATAGTGTACCGTTGAAAGCAGGTAAATACGCCGCTCTGTTAAACGAAAAGGAAGACGTATTTTTATTATACCGGGGCTGGCTGGAGCTACAGAGCCAGCAGGCAATAGCAGGGAAAGAGGAAGTTGCCCGCTTGCTGAACAGGGAATATACCATGCTGTATAAACCGGCATATTGGGGGCAGCATAAACAAGAGTTAGAGCAAACCTTACTGGAAGTCCAGGAGCAGGTAGATGTACTGGGCAATAAAGTAATGGGGTTGATCGTCCCCGCTTCGGAGGAAACAGAGCATTTACTTGCCGCTGTTTATCAGGACAAGCCTGCAGAGATTACCTACACGAGAGCCATTGGTTTTATGTATTCAATTGTTTATCTGCGGGGCTATAAACGTTATGAGCTAACGGATCACCGGGGGAATGTGATGGCGGTAGTGAGCGATAGGAAGAAAGGAGTTGATGAGAATGGCGATGGGTCTATCGAATATTACAACGCCGATGTCGTTAGTGCGGTGGATTATTTGCCTTTTGGCGGACAGATGCCAGGGAGGACTTATAGCGGTGATGATAAGCATAGGTATGGGTACAACGGAAAGGAAAATGATAATGAGGTGAAGGGTGAGGGAAATAGTTTAGATTTTGGGGCGAGAATATATGATCCTAGAATTGGACGATTTTTGTCTGTAGATCCATTAGCTAAAAATTTTCCCGATGAAACTCATTATGGATTTGCCGGAAATTCTCCTCTTATGTTGGTAGATCATAATGGTATGTTCAAAATATCGCCACTCTTTGCAAAACGCTACCCGACCTTAGCAAAAATAATAAAATATTATTTGCCGTTACTTAAAGATAACCCAGAGATAAGAAATGCATGGATTGAAAATTCCGGGTTCAAAGATGCTGAAGCTGGCGGAAAAATATTTGACGAGATGGTTACTTATGGCAAAGGGCTTTGGATTACTCCTACAAGGCCGATGGAAGAGGCAAAAACTGATAGAATACCACTGCTTAGTCAGTTTTTTGAACCTGCAAATGGAGCTGGAGAATACAATGAACGTAATTATCCTGAAAACCTGTCATTACAATCTGATCAACTGGCCAATTTGGAAGCTGCGGTTAAGAAAGGAAAGACAGAGGATATATCGGAGGCAATGTTTATAGTGACGAGTACAATTATGCATGAGGTTGCACATTATGGGAGAGTCCTTACAGGTAAGCCCGATACTGATTATAGAATTGAGGGAGGGGCGCAATTTGAAGAAAAGGCCTTTGGAACTCGTTTTGGTTATAGACACCCTTTGGTGGCAGACTTAAGTTTGCAAAACCGGGACATGACTGTTCTCAAAGGTTGGTTTAAAGAAAATAACGGAAAAACTAAAACATTCGGATTATCTCTTTCACCAAACTATTATAATTATTATAATAGTGTTAAAAATGCACCTGTTCCGGAGGGGCAAAAGGGAGATCCTACTTTAATTGATAACGGCGATGAAAAGAGAGAACCTTAAAAGGATAATTTTATGAAATATAGTAAGAATAAGATTACTTCGATATTCCTTATCACGTATTTTCTCATATCATGCAAAGACAACTCCTTTGATGCGAAATCACTTGCAGCTGAATACTGTAACTGTATGGAACAAAACCATGCGAATATGGATTATTACAATGCACGTATTATATGTGATAGCAAAATGAATCTGAAAAACCGATATTTTAAGATGTATTCTATAGAGGTTTTTTATGGAACGTATATGGGTACTTTTGATAAATCGACAAAAGATAGTGTATATAAATTTAACCACTCCCTTGAGGAATATACTAATGAGTATTGTCCGTACATATACAAATCAGATTCAATAAAGGCTGAGTATTTAAAGAGACAGAAATATTAGCGTTAAAGAAATTGTTATTCACTTAACTGAAAAAACAATTTATGACCCACGTATTGGTCCTTTTCTATAGCAATTCAAAGAAAAATTGCGTATGTTTGTGCTGATGGTTCTTTCTAAAACACTACAAATAGCTACAAAGGCTAAGGGTACCTTTAAGGGTACTTATAATTACATTGTGTTGTAAATCATTTAAAATGAAGTGGTTATAAAATGTTTGTGATCCCAGCGGGATCACAGGAAGAAGATTCAACAGTATCAAAGCCGCATAAATCGCACGATTTACGCGGCTTTTCTGTTTTTAGCATATAAAGCTAAACCACTCCAAACTAATCTGAATGGTAACAAAAAAGGTTACACAGCCAATCCTAATTTTGTGTAACCTTTTTTCCCAAGACTCTCCTCGGAAATATGAACCACTTTCCTTTTTTACGATATTCTCTTATAGAAGAAATAAGCCATTTCGAATAGTAAGAGAAGTCTGCATCATTGTATTTGGAAAAAAGTTCAAATACCTCGCCACCCCAGTCTACTACTACATAGAGGTAAAGTCCATCAGTTTTTCCCGTCCCCCACAAGAGACTATCCGTGGTCCGATATAATGGAAATCCATAGGCTTCCGCAACATATTGTTTATATTTTTCATCGTTCCAGGTGTAGTTGTCATAGGATCTCCAATAGAGATGTGTTTGAAAAACATTTTTTCCATTAGAGTATCTATCGTCTTCTCCCATCGGATTGTCTCCCTCTATTAATTTAAAACCTTTAGGGAAGGACGCTTGTCCTAAAGAAGTCGTCGCATGGAGCAGGAAGAGAAAACTAAAAAAATACTTCATAAGTTGGCATAAGTTAGGATTGAAATACGATTTGCTGGATTGTAGCAGGGCAATGCCGTTTCTGTTGATGTTGTCCAAGGCGTTGATGAATGAAGGATAAGCGGACGTTATCACATAGCTGCATGTCGCAGGATATGTAATGCCCCGTATATGTTATGTTGTTCGTTCCAGCATGTAGACATGTTCCATGCCATCTATTTCATCCATTACCTCGTCTATTTTGATAAAGCCCAAAGACCTGACAAGCGCTAAGGAGGGTAAGTTTTCCGGTGAAATTGAAGCAATGAAACGGTGCACACGGAACCCTTCCGTAGCCCAGTTAATCATGCCATAGACTGCCTCGCGGGCATATCCCTTTCTTCTATAGTTTGAAAAGATGCGATATCCAAGTTCTACTGCTCCTTTCATATATGGCTTGTCTGCATGAGAGGCAGGACTGCCGTGGAAACGTATCAAGCCAATCATTGTCATTTCGTTTTTTAGTATGAGTGCCCTGCTTGCCCACGGTTTATATCCTGGATCTTCCTCGAGCTGGCGGCGGTCATGTTGCAGGCTGCTAAGTTTGTCAAGGAATTCCTCGGGAATAGCAACACGTAATAGATCTTGAGCTGTTACAAGGTTACCGTTAAGGCAGGCATTGGAGACTTCATGCCCAAGTAATCGCAGGATCAAACGAGGAGTAGTAATGTCATCTAAAGCATCAGGCATTGTATATATTAATCATTTAGCAAATCTTTAGCCTTTACACCTAATACCTGTGCTACCTGGAACAGGGTTTCAACGCTGGGTTGGGAATCGTTGGTACACCAGCGTGACACGGTTTGCTGGTTTTTATCAAGCTTTTTGGCCAGCTCGATATTGGTCATTCCTTTCTCAGCCAGGACAACTTTTATGCGGTTATAGTTCTTTTTAGCCATTGCAGGGTTTACTATAATAGCCCAAATATAATAGATTGATTTAGTGTTATTTAATGCCGTTATAATTATAAATAATGATGTAAAATGTATAAATAGTGCTTAAATATTTTTGTTTATAGTATTTTGTTGTTTATATTTGTTTTGAATTGATAAGTTTGAGAAAATGAATTTCCTTTGCGGCAAGGTAGTGGAAACTCACCTTAGCTACACAAGGTCAAACATATTAGTGCATTTACTTTATTTCTCGTTTTGGAAACCTGGGAAATTTTCAAAGTGGACGAGAGGATGAGTGAAATGCCCATGCTTTGGCGTGGGCTCACTTATCGCGTCCACAGGCCTCCCAGGGCCTCCAAAACCGGTAAGCTGATGCCTGCGCCTTTTTTTGTGCGCAGCATCCGGGCTTACTATTGTCTTACCGGAACTAAAATTCAATTATATGACGAAGACAATAGATCATGTTTCCAGTTGTTTGTTAAATGAATTTCATGAAAGATTAGTGTTGCTTCCAACGTATTTCCGGGCTAAGGTGGCGGAGGAGTGTCAATGGAGTATTCCTACTTATTACCGGAAAGTGAAGGGGAAACAGGTGGGGGATAAGGTGGTTTCTGTGTTGAGTAATGCGGAACGGGATAAGATAGCGGCAGTGTTTCGAGAGGTGGTGATTGAGGCTTTGAGTCATTGTCAGAAGTATTCTGAAAAAAAGGAGGACCGGGTGCATGATTTTGAAGAGTAATTATCGCTGTTTTAATACTGAGAGCAAAGTAAAGCCAGGTTTCAACCCGGCTTTTTTGTTACGTTCTGTGTTTGAGGGAAGAGGCATCGGTTTTGGTACTTGCTTTATGCAACAGACCCCAACTTATGAGAATTGTAAATAATACCTATCACAAGTGCTATCCAAAGTTTCGTATCTTTATGAATTACAATTCTTAAAACCGATTATTGCGGTCCATAAATGCTATAGGAGCTTATGGAAGAGGGACGGAAAATTTAACGAATGATATGTGTTTGAATTTCAATGAAAATAACTTAAGAAAACTCAATTTTATACTTAGCTTTCATTTATGACTGCCTAGGATATGAGATACCTAATGGCAAAGTACTTGTTATATAATTCTTAAAATGAGTACCTATATTACGGAAATTTCATGATGTACGAAAATCAAAACGAATGATTACTAAAATCGAAATAGACGGCTTCAAGACTTTTAGAGATTTTGCTATGGAATTTGCTCCTTTGACTATCGTCGCTGGCGCAAATGCTTCGGGTAAAAGCAACTTATTTGATGCTATGCGATTACTGTCTTTAATTGTCGAGACCGACTTAAAGACAGCATTTAATGAAGGAAATCAGCGTGGTAATGCGAATGAGTTGTTTACACAATTCACTCAAACTGACATTTCACGTGAAATGAAATTCGCTGTGGAATTGCTTGTAGACAAGAATATTAAGGATAAATTCGGTGGTGAGGCAAATTTAAAGTATACAAGACTTAGATATTCAATTAAAATAAAGAGAATAATTAATGATCGGGGCCTAGATGATTTGGTAGTAATTCATGAGCAATTAGATCCGATAAGGCACGATGACGATAAATGGATAAAAAAGTTTGTTCCGAAATTTACAGTTGAAAAGTGGCGCCCAAAGGTTGGAGCTGGCCGTCGAGGAGTTGCATACATAGATACATCAAATGATCGAATTAGTTTGCGCCAAGATGGTAAAGGCGGTGTGAAGAAGGAATTTTCCAGTTCGAACATATTTCAGGCAATAATTAGTATAGTCAACTCAGTGGATTTCCCCCATGCATTGGCAGCTAAGGAAGAAATTAGCAATTGGAAATTTCTACAATTAAATCCTGAAGATTTGAGAAGGCCAAGTTCCTACATGGCGAAAAGCAATGTAACCCATACCGGCGAGAACTTAGCAGCCGCAATACACCGCATAAAAATTTCTGATCCTCAAGCATTGAGGGCAATCGAACGGAAGCTTAATTTGCTATTACCAAATATTGTTCATGTTGATGTATTAGACGATAAAGCGGGTAGGCAGTTTGTTATTCAAGTAAAGACCCAAGATGGAAGGGAGTTTACCTCAAGGGTTTTATCGGAAGGGACTCTAAGGTTGCTTACATTATGTGTTTTTATGAATGATCCTGAACATAAAGGGATAATTTGCTTTGAAGAACCAGAGAATGGGATTCACCCCGCAAGAGTTAGAACTACTGTGATTTTGTTAAAAGACTTGGTCACTCATTTCTCCGAAGACGATTTTGAATTACGTCAAGTAATCGTTAATACACACTCTCCCGTGCTGTTGAAGGAAATTTTTGCGTTAGATGATCCTTCTCTTTACCTAGTATGGCTATCTGAATTTGTTACTAGATCAGAGCTTATCGGAGATAAAAAATATAGCTTTCAAGCCACTAAAATGTTGCCTGTCCTTAAGGATCCAAAGCAATTGTCTATTTCCTTTTCAGAAAATGAAATGAGGTATTCGCTATCAAACGTGGTTTCTTATTTACAGAATATGGATACCGAAACTATAAAAGAGATAGTAAAGGCATGAGTAATATAATAACAATCGGGTATGTAACTGAGGGGACTACTGACAAAAGATTTCTTGAGGCGATTATACGAAAGACATTTGAAGAGATTGCTTTTGGGTGCCCATCCCTTATCGAGGTGTACGATCCTATACACATTGATATGTGCTTAGGAGACACGTACGTGGCTCAAGTAGAAGCCACTGCTTCAGAGGCGTATTCAAAGGGGATTTCAGTATTATGCATTCATGTTGACTCCGACTCTGCAAAGGACATAAATGTAATGAAGAACAAAATTCTACCAGCGTTCAATAATGTCGAGAATATACAAGATCAAAGGTTGTGCAAAAATCTTGTTGCGTTAATACCCATGCAAATGTCAGAAGCTTGGATGCTGGCTGATAAAAACCTTTTTAAAGAGGAGGTTGGCACCAACCTGTCAGATGAAGATTTGGGGATAAACAAGAAACCTGAACTTTTTGCTGATCCGAAGGGAGTAATAGAAGAAGCGCTTAGAAGAGCTCAAATCCAACTGCCAAGAAGGCGGAACAAGATTTTAATATCTGATATTTATCAACCAATTGGGCAAAAACTATCTCTACAAAGCTTAAGCCTCGTCCCTTCATTTGTTCGCTTTCGTGAAGGTGTTAAGCAGGCTTATGTAAAACTTAATTTTCTTCATTGATTCGTTATTTCTTTGTGAACAGGTAAATCATTATCGCAATTCCAACTAAAAGGAAAAAGATCCAAACTCGTAAGCTTCCTAAGTTATTATTTACTTGTAGAAGCTGCCGTTTTAAATCAATTATCTCTTGCTCCATCAGTCTAAGTTCTTTGTCCTTCCTTGTCAGTTCATTATTTACTAACTGTATTCTGGTTTGAGCCTCTTTTACAATTCTGTCTGCATCGACAATTTTTTTTTGTAAGTTTTCGTTTTCCCGTTCAATTGCAATAAGATTAGCCTGCATACCGGAAATTATTGCCTCATATCTTTCTTTTTCCATCTGAGAATTCATTTTACTACGTAGATAGTGACCTATTCTGGGATCCTGTATAATGTCCCGTTGGGTTACCTGTTTCTTTAACTTTATACCCTCCAATGTAGTACATCGGCTTAGCGCTACATAAGTTTGGCCGGTGGCAAATGCACCGGAGCCAAGATCAATAACCACGTTATGGAATGTTTGACCCTGACTTTTGTGTATAGTTACTGCCCATGCGAGTTTTAATGGAAACTGTTTAAAAGTACCGGTGACTATTTTTTCGATTTCTTCCTTCTCTTTATTCCAACGGTACTCAATTCGTTCCCATTCTGCTCTTTCAACGGTATGGATTTCACCTGTTGAGTCCATTTTAACTCTCAGGTGGTCATTGTCAAGAGAAAGAATCTTGCCTAGGCTGCCATTCACCCAGCGCTTATCCGTAGCATTTTTTATGAACATGACCTGTGAATTAGGCTTTAACTGTAACACCATTTCAGCAGGGAGCTTGCTTTTATATTTTGTATCATTCAAAAAGTCTCCTGTAACAAGGGCTGTATATGACTTGGGAGATCCTGTAATAGTGTTTAACTTTCTTTCATTGATACTGTCAGCAATTGCATTGGTAGTGCTTAGCGTTATTTCGAAATTCCCGTCTGATGGCTCATATCCAGGTAGGTAACGCCGGTTAAGAGTTGACAAATGTTGGAGCTGCACCGTATTTTCACGAACCGCGTTAAGGATGTTGACAAAGGCAGGATCCGTTTGGCGATACACTTTTTGTAGCTCTATTATCTGAAGGTCAAATCCATTGTCAAAAGGCTTAGCGCTGAAGAAATATGGAGTGACGTAATTATGAAGGACAATTTCCTTCTCATTTTCATTCTTGCTATCTATCACTGGTGGCAATTGGAAAAGATCGCCAATCAACAGTAATTGCTTTCCCGCAAATGGGAATGGGCTTTTGAGATTTCCACGGAGTGTTAAATCAACCGCCTGCATTAAATCGCAACGAACCATTGACACTTCGTCTATAATAATAATGTCCAGATTCTTCAGAAGCTCAACCTTATCTTCTCTTAGGAGTGTTATTCCCTTATCATTCGGCAAGTAGGGGCGGGGCTCAATCCGTAAAAAGGAGTGAATGGTCTGGCCACCTACGTTTAATGCGGCTACACCGGTGGAAGCAAGGATCACATACCTCTTTTTGATATGAGAGGTAATGTTACGAAGCAAGGTGGACTTACCTGTTCCAGCCTTTCCCGTTAAGAAAACTGATTTATTAGTATAACCGACTAATCTAATTAGTTCCTGCGCTTCAAAATTGTCCTGGTATCCCTTTACTAACTTTATCATCTAAAATAGCTAATTATGTATTGCAGTAGAAGGTGCAGGAATTCCAAATGCTGTAAGCAGCTTATTTAGAACCCTGGTGTGATTATCCCTTAAATCCTCAATAGTCCAAGTAGGATAACTTTGATAAATTCTTACAGAATTGCTAAAAAGTTCTATATTCTTAACAAAGTACTTTTCCTTCTTGTCTGTATAATCTCTGTTACTTTGTGCACTATTTTTACGTCTGGAAATCAGAACTAGGTTACCTAGTCTGTTCAACCATTCTCCTCTGTCTCTTTCTGTAAAATCAGCGAGCCAACGGCTGTTTGCATCTGGATTTTGCGGTAGGATATGTTCAATGCTGACAGTTGTAGGTAGTTTAAATGGAGTGTTGTAACCAAGATAAAGAAGATCGAGCTTTAATAGTATATATTTAGCTGCCCTGCGTCCATAAATCTCGCCTTTAAGCACAGATTTGAGCTCTTCTTGGTCTATCTTAAGCTCATTTGAGTGTAACACGTCTGTAGGATCGATACTTTCGTCAATTTTCTGAATGATGGCATTCATGTTTTCGATTCTGAGTGTTGGCGTTAAGCCAGTTAGCCAGTCGCTGGCAAATTTGTGTTCCAAGGCTTTAGTGAAATCAATCAAATTTGCCTTTTTATACCTGTCATAGTAGTTGAGTAAAGGGGCAATCCATAAATCCGCTTCAAATCCCGCTTCCATCAATTTAATATGATTAAAAAATTCATAGCTTGAAGTGAGATCGAAATGGTCATTTTCAAATAGTTCCTGATAGTGGGTTTGATATTTGCTGATAAACTGAAACGTAGCTTCCCCTTTTTCTAATAGCGGCACCTTTGAGTAATAGGTTTTAGTGTTTCTGTCATACTCTTTGGGAGCATAGATATTATCCTGAAACTCACGTAAAAGGTTATAACCGGCCTTTTGTTTTACAAGAATTGTTCGTAACTGAGAAAGAAAATTGTCAAAATCTTCGCCATGGTACTCTTCAATTTGTTCCCATTTCTTGGCAAACGCCGTTCTCTTTGACTCATCTACTACTTTAGCGAGATTCTCCGCTTTGAGAATATCACTATTTCTAAGCTTAATACCGCGATTATTCATTACAGTAAATAAATGAAAGGCATCTTCAAGTTCTTCGGCAGCTACATATATCATCAATACATTTGATCTCAAGAAAGGGAAAAAGTCATCTACGGATTTATTTTCGAAGTATTCTCTGATGGTTAAAATAGTATTACTCATGTTTCTTATGGAAATATCTTCATTTGCCTTGTCTCTCAATTCCTGTAAAGATTGAATCTGGTTTGTACTACCATGGTCTTTCACGTATTGGTCAACGAATGCTTTGACCTTATCACGGATATCAAAAACAATCCTTATTCTTTCAGGAATGTTATCATCAGGGTTTTCCATTTGATACACTGCCTCAGCTGACACCTTCATGCGGGTCGTATTAGACGTGATGTCTCTAACCACCGCAGTCAGAAGGAACAGTGTTGTAACACGCTGTTGGCCATCCAGCAAATCATACTCCTCATACTTCGTATTTCCTCCAGCTTTACTAGACTTTTTTAAAACCATCGAGCCAAGAAAATACTGAGCATCCGGATTTGAATTTCGAGCTTGGAACACGTCATCTAAAAGCTCTGTTACCTGATCAGAGCCCCATACATAAGGCCTTTGATATTCAGGGATTCTGTACCATTTAGAAAATACATCTTTGATAAAAAGCTTGTCGCTTTCAATTTTCTGTGCCATTAGCATTTATTGTTTAAGTCCGTTTATTTTTCAGTTATATTCTTTCAAATTGCTGGCTATCTCCTGTTAGGGATTAAAAGAGTAAGCAACTGCTCGAATCTTTTATACCTAGAACTCCAGCTCCTCATTCGTCTAAAGAAACACTCGGTATTTATTAATTGCCTATTGGAAATAATGAATACTTAAAGTATATCGCTAAGGGAATGCCTTACGGCGTTACTTAGTTCCAGCAATCATTTGCGTTTTTTTTGATAGACACAAAGCTTCTTTAGGGCGCTTCAATTGCTGTCGCATTACAAGATATAGGAGTAGAAACCTCCACGTTATTTAATTATTGTTGCATGTCTTTGAGGTGCTTCAACGAAGATCGGAAAGAATTTTAATTATGAGGGATCTTTAAATTCGAACGCATTTATAATAATTTTACAGAGAGTGGACCAACTGGCCTCTTGCAATATACAAATTTTTGTGATGCCAAATTTAACGTGCCTTTTTATTGTGGATAGAATATTTGCTGGGGTGCTTAGTATTTTAATAATTCCGACATACTTTATGTAATACTACCGCGTCAACATATAAACTTTCTATTTTTAGGCCACAGCTTTATTCTCTTCCTCCTTTGCTTCATCGCTTTTATTTAGTTGTATCACTTTAAAGTCAAAACCTAACCCATTAAGCTCCTTAATAAGTTCTAGAAGGGAATACTTGGCAATGTTAGACTTAAAAGATTCGGGATTGTCTATTAACCTTCTGGGGGTATCACTAGTATCAACAAAAGCTAAACAGAAACAGATTTGCCTATCGCGTTTTCCTTCAAATAGGCGTGATAAGCCCTCAGAAGGAAAATCCTGTTGAGCGAGTTTTCTTTTTAGCTCGCTGGTACTGGTTTTCAGACCTTTGGTCATACTTTCAAGTTTCTGTATATAAGAGAAACCTGACTTTTTATCTTGATATAAAGTTCGAGCAGCTAATGAAACCTGGCCAACTAGATCTCGCATCATATTATTAAATCCTTTTTTAATATGAATTAAGTGAATAGAATTGGTATCGTACCTTAGCAAGTCGCAAAGTTCTATATTTTCAGGCGTAATAGTATCAAATACTAATGTTCCTGGCTTATCAATAAAGGAGGCATTATAAACACCTTCATCTTTTTTAATATTAAAAGGAATGGTAAGAAGCTTATCATCCCAATACTGCTTCAATTGTAGCTTTAAGTCCTCATCTAATTCCTTTATAAAGTTGGGGCTTACCCTGTACCACTCACCTTCAATAATAAAATAAGAACGACCTTCAAAATAGATCTCACCGTGCAAGTGGTTCAATACGGTGTCGCGAGTTAATGCGATGCCTTCCCCATCTTCGCTTTCAACAAAACGATTTAATATAAAATGCTTAAACTCATACTCATCATTTATTAATAGTGGCTCCTTTTTTTTTAACATTCCCTGTATTTCAGGTAGACTTGGGGGATGGGTAAAACGTAGCGAATTATCATTTAGTAAAACACTATAATATGATGCCTGGAGATATTTGTCAAAGTCCCTGTGAGTGAAGTCAAAATCTGGTTCTTCATTGTTTATATATCTATTATATAAATAGGCTAGACGTTCATTTTCAAGCCTAACTATAAGATTTGAATTTCTTTTTTTTGATATATGTTCAACGCTATTAATGGAGAATTTCGGAGCTTTATCAAGCAATGTATTAAAGTTAATTATAACTTTTATAAAGTCGTTTAAATCTAAGGTTTTGTTTATCGTGAAGGAAGTGCTGGCTAAGCAGCCAGATACTTCACGTTGTAAGTCAGTCTTTTTAAAACCGAAAACAGAGGTCAGTATATTTTTGTCCAAATCCGCTCTAACTTTCTTGTAAATTTGGCCGAACTGGCTTTCATCAGATATGCGCTGATCTCTTCTGAAGTATTTTGTTTGACCAAGCAATGTCCCAGTAAGGCCCCTGTCTTCAAGAAATTTTATCACTTGGCTAGTTTTATCAATTAGCCGAGTTATTACATCTATCCCAAATGTCGAAGAAACATATGGACTTATTGCAAAGGATCCCGTCCCACCGGTGATAGCAAAGATTCTTTCCTTATAGCCAACGTAAAGCAAAAATGATTGCGAGGTATTCATGCACTCCCTGATTGAACTGTCCTCGTCAAGGATATCATTCATAAAGGAGCGCCATTTAGGAGGAGAACTCTTTGCAGTGTGAAAAACCCTAATATTGAGTCCTCCCCAATCTCTTTGGGCAACCTTTTGTTCTGTGAACTTTCCTGACTGGCCGTTAATAAGGATTATCATTCTGTCCACTATAGAATTGAAGTCATCATCTCCTATATGAACGGGAGCTATTTGGTAGAAGGTTACCAGCATTTTCTTTTTCTCTGCCATTTTGACTAATTAAGTAGTTAGTAAATTCTAACAAAGGCAAGGTTAGCATAAGATTAAAACTTGCTGACTGAGAAGGGCTTTATAGTGTAATAACATTAAGTGATACTTTTTTTGTATACTTAAGTGTAACTATAACTGTTATTTGGCTTAGGAATTCGGTTCTAAGTTTATTTGAGTTATAATTTAGGTATAAGGTTTAACAACCTTAGCATTTTGTAATATTATAGTAATAACGGAGACCTCTTAAAAAGGTACTATTCAAAAAGATCCCTTTTTGTGGAAAAATTTCTAAGCAGCATTTCGGCTGCTAATATGATAGCCCTGGTAGCCCATGGCTTATATTCCCGATCTTCCTGGAGCTGGCGGCTGTCATTTTGCAGGCTCTTAAGTTCGTCCAGGAACTCCCGGGGAATAGCGGCGTGTAATAAACCTTGAGCTGCTACCAAATTATTGTTAAGGCAGGCATTGGAAATTGCTGGTCCGAGTAATCGGAGGATCAAACTTGGTGTAATGATATCATTTAAGGCTTCAGGCATTATCTACATTAATCCGGTTATAATTCTTTTATGCCACTACAGGGTTTTACTAATAGCCCAAATATAATACATATTAACGCATTTACTTTTTTGTAACCTACCACTGAGTTTATTCCAGTAAATTTGATCTATAGCGCTACCAGGACCGACCCCTTGAAATCGTATGTTTTGAAATTTTAAACAACACGGTTATGGATCACCCAATCACCCCTTCCCGCCCTGCCGTTAAAGGTATGTGCCCATACATAGAAGTGTTTGATATGCCTGCATCATTGCAATTTTACAGAGATATACTCGGATTCCAGGTCTCACAAAGCTCGGGAACCGGCGATGATGTGGACTGGGTGTTATTACAACTTGATGATATTTACCTAATGCTTAACACTGCTTATGAAAAGGAACATCGTCCAACGCAACCTGATATTAACCGTACCAAACTACATCAGGATACGGCATTTTTCTTTGGGTGCCCGGAAATAGATGCCATGTACAATTACCTTTCCAATAAAGGTATCACGGTAAAAGCGCCTTTTATAACAGGATATGGCTGGAAGGCTATAACGCTGAAAGATTCCGATGGCTACGCAATTTGGTTCCATTGGCCAGTTGATAACCAGCAATGAATACAAAAGCCTCCAGACAACGGAAGAAAGCGGAGGCTTAGTAGTGAAGTCTCCGCTTAAGCATAAGCGCTATAGATAGATCCACATTAACCTACCTGCTGAAGTAAGTCCTGGTAATTCACCTTCAGGCTGATGGCAACACCGCCTAAAGCCTTAGACACCGGACAGTTCTGTTTCGCTGCAGTAGCATGCTCCAGGAATGCTGCTGAGGATAACCCGTCAATCGACGAAGCATTTAAAGTCAGATCAATACCGGTAATCCCACCTTTTGACAGGTCAACTGCAACAGCCGCAGTAGTTTCTATATCTCCAGGTTTTAGCCCTAGTTGTGACAGGGCATAGGCTAAAGCCATAGTGAAACAGCCTGCATGCGCAGCTGCCAGTAACTCTTCTGGATTTGTGCCAATACCATCAGCAAAGCGGGTGTTAAATGAGTACTGAGTTTTGTTCAATACAAGGCTATCTGTAGTTAATTCGCCATGACCTGTATTCAGGTCGCCATTCCAGTGGGCTTTTGATGATCTTTTCATTTCTTAATGATTTTGTTAATTCAAAATTCCGCTGAAATGAGTTCTCGTTTTTTCACTTAAGTTAAATCTGGCTGAAAACTGATGTGTGGCGAGGGTTTGGAATAATTGTGGATATTATCTAACAGCCGGCCGCCGCATTTCTGCAGCAGTCGACTGTTCTTCCTAATCCTATTTCTTCTCCTTACTTGTCGCACTTCTTCCTACCCGTTCATTCACCTGTCTTACGTTAAAATACGTACTTACAAACGTCACATCATCTATCATCCCTTCTACCAAATCATCCAATGTATCCAGCGCCTTCCTTGCTTGTGTCACCAACTCAGGAATATTCCCCGTAGCCGTTTTTCGCGACCCCAGTATCACATTCCTGGCCGGTGTCATAGGCTCAGTCGTGCTTAGCAGTTGTTCCAGCCTGGCTACTTCCTCTTCCATTACCTGGTAGGCAACCAGCTCCGGCAGATGGTCACGTGCGTGTTGCGCTATACGCTGGCAACGCTGCAGCACCAGCTGTTGTGCCCCCCTTGCCAGGGTGGTATATGGAAGATCCACCGCTTCCTGCAGCACGTGATCCTTACTCACCTTCGCATAAGACCGTAACTTCAGGCTCAATTGGAAAGCATGCTCCAATATCTCGAACATGTGCGCATCTTTTCTCTTAGTATAACCCGCCGGATTATATTGCGCCTGCAGTTGCGATTGCGCCAGCATTTCCGCCACAGTTTTCCTCAGACTTTCAACAATAGGCGTAATGGGCGCCAGTTGATTCCATACTGCGGGAAACTTGTCCAAATGAGATAAGACAGCCTGGTACATTTCCAGGAGGTTTAATTGTCTTCTGGTCATTTTTTAAAGTTTTAATGTAATTTGTTAATAAAGTGTCCCGTTCGCGCCTGTTAAAAAAAACAATGGTTAAGGTTAACCGGCGTCGTTTCTTGGTTGCAACCTGTAAATCGTGGAATCAATATTGATTTTGCAATACTAAGAAAAGAGGTTGGAATTATTTCTTGTCGAAATTATTTCTTCTCAAATGACAATATTTTGGTTTCCATTTTTTTTGTGACGGATTTAAGTTATGGATCTTTATTCAGGAATATTCCTGGTAGCTATCATTCTCCTTTTTCCAACTGACAAAACTTCCGCGACAGATTGAAGAAAATCGATGCAGATCGAACAACTTCGATGTAAGATAACAGAACAGCGCCGCCACTTCACTTAACAGTGATGTAAGACAACAGAACACAGCCACCACCTGACATAACAGCGTTGTAAGATAACAGAACAGCGTCGCCACTTCACTTAACAGTGATGTAAGACAACAGAACACAGCCACCACCTGACAGAAATTCCGCGTAAGACAATAGAAATTCCTCTCCAGCTGACAGAATTTTCGCGCAAGACATCAGAATGTAGGCCCTACCTGACAGGTTTGCCTCGTGTTTCTCCCTGTATAAAACGTGTACCGAACGTCTAGCAAAAAAGGCATACTTAAAAAATGAGTTACGTTATAGATCCCAAATAAAATCCATATCAATAGATTTTGCCCCTTCAGCAATTAATTTATCATGAACAAACTTAAAAACCGCCGTGGATTCATGCATATAACGCAATTGCCTGATATCCCATTTATCAGGCCATAGCAATGCTTTCCTTTCAGTAAAATAGCCTACAACATCCGCCCTTACAAAGTTGTTTATGTCATCTAGAACCATATATATATTTAAGAGATCGATCCCTAAGAATTTACTGGTGAAGCCTATGCAAGTGTATAAAGCCAGGGCACTGTCATTGATTCTTCTTAAAATATTAATCCAGTCGTGCAGGGACAAATTACCCAAGATTTTATTGTAGGATATCAGGAGATCATACACATGACTTTGAGGATAGTCTAAAAAATTATGCACCAAAAAATCTGAGATATTAAGACCTGACAATTTCTCATGTATCTCATTATTAAATGCGGCCCTTGTCTCTAAAAGCTCAACGGAAATATTTTCTACATGCTTATCCATAGCAAATTAACTAGGTGTCCACCAGGTATCGGTGTCTAAATATCAACTGCAGTAACTAACTCTCACTACTGGTAACTCTTCAAAATATTCATCTCCGCCTGCCCTTCCAATATCAGCGAAGTATTAGTCTCCCCATACTCTTCCAGCTGCTCAATCACCTTCGCCAGCTGATCGCGGGAGCCAGTGATGACTTTTAACAGCATGCTGGCATTCCCCGTAACAGTATACCATTCCGTGATCTCATGAATAGAAGCGATCACCTTCTTTATATCATGATGTTTATGGCGGCATTTAAAAGCAATAAACGCCTGTATGTTTAGCCCTATCTTGTCAAAATCTAATATCGCGTGAAATCCTTTGATATAACCCGCTTCTTCCAGTTTATTAACCCGTTCAGCTACCGCAGGCGCTGTCAGCCCGATACGACGCCCGATTTCGGCCGTTGTGGTCCTCGCATTGTTACATAGCTCGCGTAGTATGGATAGGTTCAGATCGTCAATGGGTTTATTATTTAAAGATTTCAGCATAAAATAATTTTGATTGTAAAGTTAATGGGTTGTTCCTCTTTTCAATTTAAAGCTTGTTTTCATGTAAAAAGTAGCAACTTTATCGCGCTTACTGATGGTTAAACAAAACTATAAATATATGTCGAAAGGAATACACCTATTCTTTCTGTTGTTCGGTATAAGCATGCTTTTAACAGCATACAAAGGATTATCCCAACCGAAGCCGTCGGTAATGAAACCCGCCCCGCCCGATAGCTCCGGATTACGTGATGGCCAGCACGATTTTGATTTCGAGATCGGCACCTGGAAAACGAAGCTCAAAAGGATGGTAGACCCGCTCAGCGGTACGCAAACCTGGGTGGAATATGAAGGCACAACAGTAGTCAGGAAGGTCTTTGACGGAATGGCTAACCTGGTAGAACTGACGGCCGACGGTCCCGCTGGTCATTTTAAAGGGATAAGCCTGCGGCTTTACAATCCCCAGGCGCATCAGTGGAGCCTTAACTTCGCCAACATGAAAAGCGGAGTGATGACCACGCCAACGATCGGTGAGTTCAAAAATGGCCGGGGTGAGTTCTATTCACAGGAAACACTCAACGGGCGCGCTATTCTGGTGAAGTTTGTTATTTCAAAGATCACATCCGACTCCTGCCGTTTCGAACAGTCATTTTCAGACGACGGAGGAAAGACATGGGAGCTGAACTGGATTGCGGTCGACACACGTCTACAGTAATGCTTATCTTTACCATATCTTAATCAAATATCCAATACGATGGCTATGCAAGCAATTATTCCCATGTTAGCCTACGAAGATGGTATTGCTGCTTTAGAATGGTTGGTTAAAGCCTTTGGTTTTACAGAGCGCAAAGAGATGCGCATGATAGATGATAATGGACGGCTCTCGCATGGAGAACTGGAGTTGGATAATAACATTATTATGCTGGCTACTCCTACACCGGATTATGAATCTCCCGCGAGACACCGGCAGCATTGTGAACAAGCCCAGAAATGGTCCCAGGTACCCTGGGTTATCAATGGTCTGCTAGTCTATGTAAGTGACGTAGACGCTCATTATAATCGTGCAAAGAACGCTGGCGCAGTCATTCTTTCTCCTCCTGAAGATGGATTTCCGGGCAGGCGCTACCGCTGTGAGGACCTGGAGGGGCAACGTTGGATGTTTATGCAACGGGAACAATAATGAATATAATGCCATTTCCCTTAAAAAAGCTTATATTCAGCAACAATCAACTCCAAATTCCATGTGTAAATTTATCATCAGAACAGGTAAGCATCATCAGTTCTTCTTTGACCTGAAAGCGGAAACCGGGGAAGTTATCCTTGCTAACGGGCCATTCCATTCCAAGGCAGCCTGCAATACAGGCATAGAAGCATTAAAAGCAGTAGCGAGGGACGATAACAAATTTGAACGAATGAAGTCCGCAGACGACCACTTCTACTTCGTTATAAATGCCCCGAATGGAAAGGCAATGGTGAAGAGTGTATTGTTCGCTAATCCGGCGGATAGAAATGCTGCCATTAAGAGCATTGAGGCGGAGGCACATGATGCGGTTACGGTAGAGGAGTAAGGAATATACCCCCACTTCCCCTATATTTGTATTACAAATACAATGTCGAATTTAAAGCTAAAGAGATCTCGGGGAAATTCCACAATGCTGTTGCCTGGCATATACATCCTTTAATCAGCTGGAAATAAAATTCTGTTCGGTTTTGTACAATTTTGAGAATTGCCCCTGCTCTACATTTGTATCATCAATTACAAAATTGTCCACATTAAACTGTTAACGATGAAAAAGCATTTTATTCTCTCACTGATGCTGGCTTTAGGATGTCTGTCACAGGTAATGGCCGCCCCTGGCAAACCACTGCTGGATATGTTCTCACTCATGTTCCCCGATGCTGAATATGTTACCTGGACAAAGGACCATGGCTATCACATGGTATCTTTCGCGCAAGGCGAAACTTCCAGCAGGATTTGGTTTAAGGATGACGGTAACCTGGTGTATTCTTTAAGATACTGCCCGGAAACTAACCTGCCCATGAAGATAACATCCGCATTAAAGAAGAAATATAGTAACCAGCAGATCTATGGCTTCACCGAGGTAACAAATAGAACTGGTATTCGTTATGAAGTGATGCTACAGGATAACAGGAAATGGTATTGCGTTAGTGTCAGCGAACTAGGGGATGTTTCGTTGAAATATACCATGAGGAAATAGTGTTCATATTAAACAGCTTGTCAAAGCGGTCGTCGTAGAAGTTACTTTTGCGACGGCCGCTTTATTTTTTAAGCATCTTTAAAAACATCAACTGCAGAACTACCGCAGCCGCTTACACTATTTTGCTGCCGACATAAAGACACCTATCCTAAACCCATTTCCCCCTTTTGTTATGAAATCAACTATCTTTTCCCGTACTAAACCCATGTTCCTGAAAATCTTCGGCTGCTCGGCGCTTTGTATGCTGCTCGCAGGCGGCTGCCAACACGATGAAAAAGAAGCAGCCCCGGCAACCGCTAAAGGAAGTATTTCCAATGTCCTGTCCGACCAGAAAAAACGGCAAGGCCAAACAATTACTGTCCCGCTCAATATCAGCGTGCCAGGCATACTCACAGATGCGGAAGGCCGGGAGATCAAAACAAACCACTCCGGCAGAGTATTGTCCACTCCCGATCAGATCTGTGAAGACCCTTCACTCGCTGTTGTCGGGCCTCATACGCTTAACACTTTGCAGCATACCATTTATGATTGTCAGAATGCGAAGCATTCGCTGACGATAGAATGGAAGATCCGCAGTTCTTATGACCTGGTGATGGTTAATCCTAATAACGCTGCCCAGTTCAGCAAAGGAAGGATACGGATTAAAAACGGTACTACCGTCACCTGGTCGGATTTAAGCATTGTCCCCACTTCGCTTGTCTATACCGGGGATGATCCTAACGAGCCGGGTATAAAACTGTATACCCTTACTTATACCAGAGCAGATATTCCGGATCAATACCTCGCCGCAGGCGCCTTCACTGATATAGAAGGATCTTTCGCTGTATATACGGATTGTCCGGCCCCTTACGGTTTCCTTATTACCGCCCCCTATGCATACATATCCAAATATACTGCTGTCGGCCTCGACCCATGTCAGCGGATAGACGAGGTGTACATCACTCCTGCCACACCATCAACGCCGCCGCTTTCGGTGCTTGATTGCGGAACGATAGCCGGCAGCTATGTTGTAGCAGGCCCGGGCGCTTGTCAGAATTTTACGCCCAATATGGCCAGCGAGGTGCAGGTGAAAAAAGCAGGTGATCCGGATGCCAACTATGTACATATACAATCCCTGGTCGTTGGTTCCGGCTCTCCGGCTACTACCGATGGTTTAGTATACTATTGGGAGATAAGGCGTATATCGCAACTGCAGTTCTATCTTCCTGGTGTTACCAATGCATCTTTCCCGGGCAACTTTACCTTCCGTTGGAGGAATGTGCAGGGTACAACAAACCCCTGTTATGGCCCCTGGTCAGCAGGCGTTACTTATACGATTTACGATTTCTAAGCGATCTGTATCCGCAGCTGCCGCTTTGTAATATAGTGCCAGTAGTCATATAATTTATTTATGTAATAAAAATATTATATAGTAAATTGAGTTTTAAATGTAAACATCACCTTATGATTTGGACTATTATCATCGGCGGCATAGCTGGCTGGCTTGCCGGGAAAATTATGCGTGGTGAAGGGTTTGGAATAATTGTGGACATTATTGTGGGCATAATAGGCGGCTGGCTCGGTGGCTGGCTTTTCGGCCAACTTGGGATCCATATCGGTAGCGGTCTGGTAGGCTCACTGATTGTGGCCCTGGTGGGAGCTATCATACTAATCTGGCTTATACGGCTGGTGAAACGATGAAAATGGCGCTTGTTAGTGCCATAGGGATCGCTGAAATTTGGCAAAGCCTGCGCCTGGCGCGGGCTTTGTTGCTTTATGTACAAAATTTAATATTACTTTATTGTTAATTTTCCCTAACTTATAGTAGAAAATGAAAAAAAGTGCAGTGGATAAGGAACATAACCCTTTTAATTCTTCTATGCGCAGGCAGCAGCAGTATCTATGCCCGTCAGCTGCCTCAAAATACCACCATTGATTTTTTCGGCGATTCCGTCACCCTGTCTTACAACGAAGTTAAGTTTGTGGATTTCCGCTCCCCTTTGTCAGAAGCTGGTGTGATTGATTTTTATGTGCAGATGGACACATCGCATTACGAAGGGATCATTGCCGCCTTGCACCAGTACCGGGAAATGCATCATCCGGATGACTGGCTCTACTACCAGCTGATCCGGAAAGCAGCCGAAACTGTCAGTCCCAAGAAAGACAACTACATCCGCTACACCTTATACAAATGGTACTTCCTGCTCAAAAGCGGTTTTGACGCCGAGTTGGCTTTTACAGAAGATACACTCCTCTTTTATGCGCAGTGCAATGAGAATATTTATAATGTGCCTTCACATATACGCAATGGTAAGGAGTATGTATGCCTGAATTATCACGACTACAAATACAGTGCGGCACTGGAAGCGCGGCAGCTTCGCCGGGTCGTTATCCCCGGACAGGAGGGAAGCCCCTTTTCCTATAAGCTCACCAAGATCCCTGTATTCAAATCAGCTGATTATCGTAATAAAGAAGTGGCGTTTGAGTACCAGGGAGTGAAGTATCGTTTTATGATCCGAACGAATGAGCAGGTGAAAAACTTTTATGCCAACTACCCTGTAGCGGATTACAAACTATACTTTAATGTCCCGATGAGCCGGGAAACTTATAATTCGCTTATCCCCCAGCTCCGGGAGATCACCGCCGGTATGAGTGTCACCAACGGCATCGACTACCTGATGCGCTTTACCCGTTATGCCATTCAATACAAGTCTGACAAAGCAAGTTTTGGCCAGGAAAAACGCTTGAACCCGGAACAGACCCTGCTTTACGAAGAGGGCGACTGTGAAGACCATTCGGCACTTTTTTTCTTCCTGGTCAAAGAGATCTATGATTTACCCATGCTCGTGCTCACTTACCCAATGCATGTAACCGTTGCTGTAAGTCTTGACAAAGCCCCCGGGGATCCTATTATCTACAATGGGAAGAAATACTATATCTGCGAGCCTACCCCTCAGTCGCGCGATCTGCGCATCGGAAAGGTGTCAAAAAAACAGAGGGCCGAGGCCTACGAAATCGTTTATGCCTACAGGCCCTGAGTATATTTGCATTTTCCTAAGCTTGTTGATACCTGTTCTTAAACTCCACAGCAAATTGTTCCAGTTTTGTATTCCCGCTAACCTTTGCACCTTTATCAAAAAAGTCTTTGGTGATAATGCCTGCTCTCACACCCTGTCCTAATTCTGTTATCAGTCCCGCCAATTCTGCAGGGAGACCCGCATCGGTCATTCCTTGTTTCAACTGCTCATCCGGAACAACTGTCCAGGATAATTCCGGTTTGCCGATCGCCTGGCCAAACAATGCAGCCAGCTCATTGCCTGTTGAGATATCGCTTACAACATACTTCACTTCAAAGCCGTTTCCTTTATGTTGAAGTTCTTCCGCTATAGCAGTGGCAAGATCTTCCGGATGCGTAAGCGGTAATTTATCATCTCCGCTATAGTTATTACCGAAGAGATTCCTGTTTTTAATCAAAGGGATATCCCTGAAAAAGTTAATGTAGAAAAAGCCAGATCTCACAATGGTGACATTTACACCGGCCAATTGCTGCAATAGCTGTTCTACCCGGTGCACGCCCTGAACAGGGCCTGTTCCTCCAGGTGCATCTGCGCCAACGCTGCTAAGGAAAACCACCCGCTTAACCCCGGCATTCCTGATGGCCTCTGCATATGCTTTCCCGGCCTCGACAATATTTTCAATCATATTTATCGGCCCCATAGCCGGAGGCATCATGGCGTAAACGGCGTCAGCGTTTTTAAAGCTTTCTGTTAAGAAGCGGGCGTCGGCTATTGAACCAACCGCTGCTGCTGCTCCCAATGTCTCTATGGCAGATTTTTTGTCCGGATTGCTTGTGATAACGGTAACTTCGTGACCTGCTTTAACTAGTTTTTTTACCAATGGTGTGGCTACATTGCCTAATGAGCCTGCTGTTGTGATTTTCATTTTTCTTTCGTTTTTATAGATGCAAAGTTATTCCTGTGCATACTATCAGAAAAGTACCTACCAAAAAGTAGGGGCCTGATTTAAAAAGAAAAATATCTTTGTACAGACTTCATATAAATAAAGTACCAGTCAAATAGTACGCATCATGGCAACTGCAAAACAGAGTTCTACCAATCAGTTCAATAAAAAGCTGGTTACAACCAAATGTCCCGTTACCTTTATTACCAATAAGATGGGCAATCGTTGGAAACCGCTCGTGATCAGGCAGCTGTTTTTAGGGACGAAGCGATATGGTGAGTTGAGGAGGGCAATCCCGGAAATTACCGAAAAGATGCTGTTCCAAACGCTCAAAGAACTGGAGCTCGACGGCATCATCAACAGGAAAGCGATGCCTGTTGTTCCGCCGCACGTGGAGTACAGCTTAACAGACAGTGGAAAGGATTTAGAGCCGGTAATTAATGAAATGGTAAAGTGGTCGCTGAAGTATAATATTCAATAACGTCAAATCATCATATGCTGTACAAACTATGCTTGTTAACCGGTGTCATTTTATTGGTCGTTTCACTATACAAACTGAAACAGTCCCTTGATTTTATCCGCAGAAGTGAACGGGCCATCGGTACCGTTACCTCACTGGAAGAAAGTGACGGCGCTTACTCACCGGTTTTTGCGGTAAAAACGAAAGAAAACGGCCAGATCATTTACCACCATGCAGCTGCAAGTAACCCAGCGGACTGGGTTATAGGGGAAGAAGCCATCTTCCTGTACGACCCCACCGCCCCCCGTTCCGCTAGGATGATGAGTTATTTCTGGCTTTTCGACTGGGCGATAGTATTGATGGCCCTCGCTATTCCGTTGATGATTGTTGGTGGCGGTTATTATTTATTGAATTCGCTGATACGATTACAGAACTAATTATTTAATATTGAGCAGATGACCATATACCTCATTTTTATAATCGTCGGTTGTTTATTATTAACCGGTGCTTTAATGGCGCTAAAAGGCAGGCTGGCATTTGCAAAAGGAGCCGAAAGAGCTGTTGGTACCCTTGTTCAGCTTGTTGAAGGAAAAGGTGATGATGAGAAGCTTTATTATCCTGTTTTTGAGATCCATACACGCCAACATGGAATAATCACGTATCGGCATACAACGGCTTATTCATTTCCGAAATGGCGGATAGGAGAGACGGCCACATTTATATTAGAACCCGGCAAGCCGTATACAGCAAGATTCCTCAAATATTGGACTGTTTTTTGGTGGCCCCTGACCTTGATGGCCGTGGCTGTGGATCTTCTGGTGATCGGAGGCGGTTATTTCCTGTTGCGTGGATATGTTGGCGCTTAGCGTGGTAAAATGGTCGCTGAAGTATAATATTCAATAATAATGCAATGACTGCTGATATTAAGCAAACAGTTCAGGAAATTGATGACCTTATTCGAAAAGGGCTATGGTTTGACTTTTATGTCTTCAGGTATGATGGCCGCAGCTTAACAATAGCCGGTGGGAGCGATTTGAGCTATTGTCACCAATTGGAGATCATCTTTGAAGATGTATTCTTTTTCCATGGATTTTTTTCTCAATGGAAATCAGATACAAGCCAACCGGTTTTTATCTTGCCAGAGAATGAAGGAGAGCTAAACCTGCAGTTTGAAATAGAGCAAGGTTATGTGCTCTTTGTGTTCAAAGCAGAAGACTGTAAAAATAACGTGATAATTGCGGCAGAGAAGATCTTTTACAATACGGATACCGTGTTTTATTATTTAAGGGAAAACCTTGGTGATAATGAAAGACTGGCGGACTTCGTTAAACGTTAGCCCGATCCAAACTGAAACATGGTAGATCAAAAAAGCGCCGGCAAATTTTCATTCAACCGGCGCTAGCCAAACTACCAATCACTTGCCTGACAGGTAACCTAAAACCTGCCGCGAGTGCTCATCCCCCTTCATAAAATCCCGAAAGCTGTAAACGATCATACCATCCAGATCGATCACAAAAGTTTCACGGCCGCTCACTTTTACATTGTTCCCAAAATCCTGTTCCTTAATTCCAAACTTGTTTAAAACAAGGTTGCCCGGATCACTCAATAACGTAAACGGCAGATGATTTTTTACCGCAAAGGCCTTGTGGCTTTCCACGGTACCGTTGTTAATACCGATCACCATCGCATCGGCGTCCTTGTATTTTTCATAAGCATCCCTGAAAGCGCAGGCTTCTTTGGTACAAACAGGGCTTTCATCCTTCGGGTAAAAGAAGAGCACCAGTTTTTTCTTCCCCACAACATCAGACAGCTTAAAGGTCTTTCCGTCCTGGTCTTTCAGCGAAAAATCCGGCGCTTTATCACCTTTGGTCAGCGTCTGTAGTACCGCGGCATCCTGTGCTTTCGCAGCCGGAGCGATAAAGGTAAAGCTACATCCGATGGCTAGCATGGCAAGGATCGATGCCTTCTTGATGTTCATTTCCATAGCATGAATGATTAATTAGATGATGTTTAATTTTTGCCAAAAATCCGGTGAATTATCCAGGATAATTTTCACTTTAGTTAAAATCGGGGAAGAGAAATTTAGACACTTTTGTTCCTGAACAAGGTGCAGGATGCACCGCAATACAGGAATATATGAAGAAGCTGTTTACAATCATTGCTTGTCTGGTGCATTTCGCCACTTTCGCTCAAATTGATACCCCGATTCACTGGACCTTTGCGGCCTCGCCTGCGGGCGATCACCAGGTGGAGATCACCGCTACCGCCCGCATCAATGAGGGCTGGCATTTATACTCTCAGTTCTTAGACGAAGGCGGGCCTGTTCCAACTTCCTTCCGGTTTATCAATAACCAGGACTACTATCTTGTGAACGGCGTCACCGAAAGCCCCGCCGCCAGGCAAGGCTATGATTCTACATTTCAGATGACGATCCTTTACCATGAGAAAAGCGTAACATTTAAACAGTTGATAACTTATACAGACCCTGCCACGCATGTGAAAGGCCTGGTGCACTATATGGTATGTAGCGGTCAGAAATGCCTTCCACCTGCAGACCTTAACTTCGAAATTGCGGTCGATCCTAAGATGGCTGCTGCAGGTAACACAGCAGCCATGTCAAAAGACAATACCATCCCGGTTAAACCGGATACCGTTAGTGGCAGCAACAATTCCATCTTATCCATATTCCTCGCGGGTTTTTTAGGTGGCCTTACCGCGTTTTTCCTGCCCTGTATTTACCCGATGGTGCCTTTAACGGTATCGTTCTTCACCAAGCGCTCGGGAACACGCAGCCAGGGCATCCGCGCAGCACTGATATACGGCTGTTCCATTATTGTCATCTACGTAGGACTGGGATTGCTGATTACCGCCATTTTCGGTGCCTCAGCGCTGAACGAAGCAGCCAGCAGCGCTGCATTCAACCTGTTATTCTTCGTCATCCTGCTTGTATTTGCCTTGTCTTTCCTCGGCGCATTTGAGATCACATTGCCATCCGTATTCGTCAATAAGATCGGCAGGCAATCTGAAAAGGGCGGCTGGATCGGCTTGTTCTTTATGGCCTTTACGCTTGCCCTGGTATCATTTTCCTGCACCGGTCCGCTGATTGGTACGCTGCTTGTCGAAGCGGTCAGCAAAGGCAGCTACCTCGGTCCTGCAAGCGGCATGTTCGGTTTCTCCCTGGCCCTCGCTTTGCCTTTTACCTTGTTCGCCATCTTCCCATCATGGCTGAAAAGCTTACCGAAATCGGGCGGCTGGCTGAACATGGTAAAAGTTGCCCTTGGGCTGCTTGAACTGGCGCTGGCGTTCAAATACCTGAGCAACGTTGATCTGGCCTATCATTGGGACTTGCTCAGCCGCGACCTGTTCCTGGTGATCTGGATCATCATTTTTGGCGTGCTGGCTTTCTACCTGCTGGGCAAGATCCGCTTGAGCCATGACGCTGAGGTACAGGCACTCTCCATCCCGCGCTTATTGCTTGCCATGCTGGTGTTGGTGTTTACCGTTTATCTCATCCCGGGTCTTTTCGGTGCGCCGTTGAAAGGGATCAGCGGCTGGCTGCCGCCGCAACAAACGCAGGAATTTACGTTGAGTGCAGTGGCGCCGGCTGAACAGGAAGGCAGTTCCACTCACAAATATGCAGGTTTGTTTCATGCGCCGGAGAATATCGATGCATTCTACGATTACGAAGAAGGAATGGCTTACGCCAAAAAAATGCACAAACCTGTTCTGCTTGATTTCACTGGCTGGAGCTGCACCAATTGCAGGAAAATGGAAGCGACAGTCTGGTCCGATCCCGGAGTACTGAAACGTTTGAAAGAAGATTATGTGCTGATCTCCCTGTATGTAGACGATCGCACCCCGCTTAGCAGCTCCGAAAAGTATGTTTCTAAAGTCTCATCAAAGTCCGTCAATACGCTTGGACAGAAATGGAGCGACCTGCAGGCAGCACGTTTTAACACGAATGCCCAGCCATTTTACGTGGTCCTGGATCCGGACGGCAAGCCCGCAGCCGGACCGAGGGCCTTTAACCTGGATATTAAAGCATACACGGATTTTCTTGACCAGGGAATTGCCGCCGCGAAAAAATCATCATCCGTTCAATTATAAAACTCATTAACATCATGAAAGATCAATTGCTCAGATCCGCCGTTATGGTATGTTACCTGGCGCTGATCACTTCCATTTATTCCTTCCGGTCCGTAGCACAGCAAAAGGTACAGGAGATCAAATTCAGTACAACATCCTATAAAGAGGTGCTGGCTGCAGCGAAGGCCAGTCATAAAAAGGTATTTGTCGACGCCTTCGCCACCTGGTGCGCTCCCTGCAAAGAATTGCAGCAACGCACCTTTAGGGATCCTGAAGCTGCCGCCTATTTCAATAAGCACTTTATCAATTTCAGTATCGATGTTGAAAAAGGCGAAGGCGTGGAGCTCGCCAGCACCTGGCAGGTCGATGGCCTGCCTGCACTGCTCATTGTTGATGAAAATGGCCGGGTGCTCGCAAACCATACCGGGTTTGTGGATGGTAAAGGCTTGGTTGAGTTTGCCGGAGAAGCAGCAGCTAACACCCGCTCAAAACGCAGCAATCCTGCTTCAAACCGCGGGCATGAGCGTAATCCCTGGTATTCCAATACTGATACCACCAAACTATATGTCAGCAATGCAGCATGGGAGAAGGTGCTTGCACCTGATCTTTATGCAGTAGCAAGAGAGAAGGATACGGAAAGACCATTCTCCGGCAGGTATTGGAAAAGCACCACCCGTGGTACTTATTATTGCGCGGTTTGCGGAAACCTGCTGTTCCGCTCGGATGCAAAATTCGCCAGCAGCTGCGGCTGGCCCAGTTTCTATGAACCCAGCCGTGCTAATGCCCTGCGTTACCAGGCCGATGATTCCTTTGGTACACGCCGCATCGAAGTGTTGTGCGGACGCTGTGATTCCCACCTTGGACATATTTTCGACGACGGACCGCCGCCTACCCACAAGCGCTTTTGTATGAATTCAGTATCACTTGATTTTGCACCGGATAAAAAATAGAAAATGAAAACAAAACTATTGATGACCGTTATGCTCCTGTGCACTACCGGCGCCTATGCCCAGAATATGTTCAGTATGGCCAGCCAACATCCTGCCGATACCCTCAGGAGCGAAGCGCATGAACAAGCGATCCGATTCCCGTCCCTCCGCCAGGCGGCTGTTACCGTAGACTTTTTTGGCGCGGGCCACTTCGAGTCAAAGCTGAATGGAAAGGATTTTGTCAACGGGAAAAGCCGCAATGCCCGGATCAGCTCTTACTTCACTGTTCCCATCAGCAGTTGGAATGGAAATGTTATCGGGGCATCTATCTATCATACCGAAAACTTTTTCGATATCCGGGAGAGCAGCAATCAATTGGCTGATCCAAAGGTTAACACGGGTAATATATCAAAAAGCACACTGGGCCTGTCGCTCAATTATTCGAGAACGGATGCCATCTTTCATACACCGGTTATTTATTCCGCCGTTTTTACAGGGATCTCTGATAACCTGAAAACCATCAGAAGATTTAATTTCAATGGCAGCGTTGCCTTTCCATTAAAACGTACAGCCGATACCTATCTTTCATTAGGTGCGTTGGTGTTGATCGACCCTTCCGCACCGCTTCCGGTATTGCCGGTGATCAATTACTTCCACAAACTTAACAACAACGGCTTGCACCTGATTGTGGATCTTCCCCAGGGCGCAATGATCAGGCAATCCCTGTTCCATAACGCATGGGTTTATCTTGGTTCGAATTATAATACCTATGTTTCATTTTATGAGTCAGGTAATGCTGCCTTGCCCGAACACTTCAGCTACAACACCATTGAATTGAAAAGTGGACCTGGGTTTGAGTACCTGCTTGGAAAATACCTTATCCTGGGTATCAGGGGAGGGATCAATAGTATTGTTTCGGCGAGAGCCATCGGCAAGGGGAGTAGTTATAATGAGCCGTTCATTAAAACGACCAATAAATCGACTGCTGCTGCTGAATTTCGGGTGTCTTTCCTGCCCTTTTGACCTTTGCTGACTCTTTTGCTTTTTTAAGCGTAACGCCGCTGCATTTGCCGGGGCGTTACACTTTTATGCGGCTTTGGGTTATATATTGACGGTTTCTGTGATCGTCATAGGATCACAAACAGCACAGGTAGGTGCATCTGTAGGGTAACTTGCAGCCAGCAGGTTTTGCCTGGTATTGCTTAGTTTAACAATTTTAATTTTGTCCAGGGTGAGCTTTTTCTTGTTTGCTTTTTTCATAGTGGTAAAAGTTGGGTAAAGAAACAGATATTAGGAAAATAAGAAAATCAATTCATATTTAAAAGATAATTTTGCGGGGTTATTATAAATTGAGATATCAATCTTTGTGAATGAAACTAGTAGAAATAGAAGGCGCATTTGAAATGGAATATGGAGCACCCTGTCCATTGATAATAGCCAATGACAACCACCTCCTGGTGGCTTTTCTGGGTGATTTGGGTACTTTTGAAAAAGAACCGGTTATTTGTTTAAATTTTTCCATGCCTACAAAACACCGTTTCGGCTTTCCGGGAGATGAAACTATTGTATGGCATCCTTATTACCAACTTGGGCTCAGGGCCGGCGGTTTTTACGAGCTGGAAAATTCTGACTGGATAGCAGAACTGCAGGAAATAGACCGGTTGCACCATCAACATAACCCTGCCAGCTGGACAAATAAAAAACACTATATCCTGACATTTAAAGACAGCCTATTCGAGTGTGTGGCGAAGTCTTACACCATGTTGGAATCTAAGGACGATTTGTACCAGCAAGTTTATTGGCTGTTGCAGAATTCTTCCCCTCATACACCCCATATACCGCATCCCTGAAGCTCTTATGCAGCTTCACCTTATCAAACGGCATCAGCTGTGTAAACAACACCGCCGTCAAATCATTTTTAGGATCCACCCAGAACAAAGTACTCGCTGCACCATCCCAGAAAAATTCACCCACCACACCATTGTTCTCATCTTTACTGTGAGGCGCTTCTGTCCGCACCGCGAAATCAATTCCAAAACCTACCCGGCCTTTACTCGGCAGCCACATACGTTTCGAAATAGTATCCGGCAGCTGGTTAGTCGCCATCAGTTCAACGGTTTCGGGTTTCAGGATCCGCACATTGCCTGAACGGCCTTTATTCACCAGCATTTGCGCAAACTTCATATAATCATCAATAGTTGAGGTGAGCCCCCAGCCACCAGGTGTTAAAGCATGCGGTTTTGTATGCATAAAATTAGCCCGTTCATCTGGCACGCGGCTTAGTTTACCATCCTCGCTGCGATTATATAATGCCGCCAGTCTTTTTTGATCTTTTTCAGGGATCATAAACTGGGTGTTGCTCATTTTCAGTGGATCGAAAATGGTTTCTTTCAGGTACTGAGCGAATGGTTTGCCGGACAGCCTTTCTACCAGGTAAGCCTGTACGTCTACAGAAATCCCGTAAGCCCATTCATCACCCGGATGGAACTGCAAAGGCAGGCTGGCCAGCTTCTTCGCCATTTCAGAAAGGGTATTGTCCGGATTCATTGGCTGTACCTTTTGTATAGCGGCCGACAAAGCGGGATTATCGTCCGTAGCAAAGCCGGCTGTATGACGGGTAAGATCGCGGATCGTAATAGGGCGTTTCGCAGGTTCCAATATAAAATTGCCACTGGCATCTGTACCCTTGTATACTTTCATATCCGCAAATTCAGGCGCATATTTCGATAAGGGATCGTCGAGCTGAAAAGCGCCTTTTTCATAAAGCGTCATCAATGCCACACCGGTTACCGGCTTGGTCATAGAATAAATGCGCACAATGGTATTGCGGTCCATCGGCACATGGTTTTCACGATCGGCAAAACCATAAGCATTATAATATACTTCTTTGCCTTTTTCAAATATCAGTGCCGACAGCCCTGCGGTTTTGCCGGAATCGATAAAGCTTTTTAAGGTAGCATCGATACGAGATTTAACGCTGGCATTGACGATAGCATCGGTTGTGTGCTTTTGTTGCGAAAACTGGTACGCGCTCAATACAACAAGTACCGGTAGCAATAAGGCAAGAACGGCTTTTTTCATGGGGGAACGGTTTAGTCTTTTCATAACGGGTGACTGTAAAGATTTTCTATTCCAGTGATAGTATAGTGCATTCAATCTTATAATAACTAATATTTTCTTCTAAAAGCGACTTAATCTTTTCCCAATCTCCTCCTCCAAGCCCTGCTCCGATACGGGGCATTTGAATGGACAATCTTTCTCTTAATGAAAATTCTTTTAGCGCTGTCAAACACCTGTCTAAGGCTTCATAAGAGAGATAGGTTGTTTTATCATTAGCACTTTTTCTGATGCCATCCTGCGCAAGCATATTGGCCACAAAAATTCTTGATCCGGGGGCCACAGATACGAATTGAACCTCTCCCAGCAAAAATGCTTGTTCGGTTCTTCCGCTTGCCCAGTTTTTATATTCCTTTTCAGCAGCGGGATACATTTCCGAGAGCGCCAGCACAAAACCCTTACCCCATTTACCTTTATTGTTAACGACGTGCGCTATTACGGTGGCATCCTTTAACGGAAAAGCAGCATTTCCTGTCTGGTAAGATAATGCTGGCTTGTCCTTACTACTTTCCAGGCCTTTTTTCCAAAAAGATTCAAAAATATTATTGTCTATTAAAGTACTGTCTGTAAGATCCAGCTCACTCTTTTTTCCATCATATAATAAATAGCCAATTTCTTCGTCCCAATCCGTGAGAGAAGAGGATATTAGAATTTTGTCACCAGCTATGGAGATCTGTCGCGTTGCAATTTCGTCATCAAACTCTGTTAATATTGTGCCGGTTGTTCTGGCAAACTCCGTTTCCGCTTTGTAATATTGCTTGTTGTTAATTGCATACTTTACCATGGCCTGCTATTCTATTTGTTATATCTAAATCTGTTTCTCCTCTTATAAGAAATGTACCGGGTCGCGGTTCTTCCACTTCAAGACCAGTTACGTCAATTTCAACATAGTGCGACACACTGTTCAGTTTTCTTGCATCGCCATATATGTTTGCAGCAAGCTGGCCTTGGGATATTTTCCCTGCCGCCACGTCCGCCTTTGGTATGTCCTTCATTGTTCGACCGCCAATGGTTTCCGGCTTTATGTCGGTGAAATATTGACCATGGCCAAACCGCGCATTTTTTTCGCCAATTGAAGGACGAATGGCCTTGCTGTCTACGATCCCTTCCATACCTTCCTGGTTAGTATAGTGGATTAATGTAGTGGGTGTTAAACCAAAGGGATCGATCCACGATGAAGGATCGGCCACGTATGAGTAAAGCGCAATGCCTCCGCCAAGCTTAATGGGATCCTGGCTCACATAGGTCCCTTCTTCCGCGCTATAATACCTGAACCGGTTGTAGCACAAGCCCGTTTCGATGTCTTCATACTGCCCGGGATACCTGAACGGCACAAGGTCCCTTTCCCCCTCTAACTTACGTACCTTCCCATAAATATCCAACTCGCATGACCACACTTTTTTCCCTGCCTCATCATAAGCTTCACCTGGGGTGCCCAGGTGATCGCTGATAATGGAGTACTGTTTACCGTTGATGATTTTGGCCGCTGGCGTAAATGTACCATCTTCAAACACCCAGGTGGCCAGCGTTTCTTCAGGTACTGGTTCCACGTGGTCTTGCCGCAGGTCCCCCAGCTCGTCTATGGCAGCCGTTGGGCGATCTTTAACCGGATATGCCCATTCATGTAAGGGTACATTCCCGTTCCAAATAAACCTTGTCAGTTTGCCATTATACGTTTTTTCAATTCGTCTGCCTAAAGCATCATAACGAAACTCCACCAACTTTTCATCTGGGCGCAGTACGCTTTTAAGCATTCCGTTTGCATACCATTCATATTCCCAGCTATTGCCGCCTGCGGGTGCGGCAGTAACTATCTTTTTTACCAGGTTACCTTCATCATCATAAATAAAACGAGCATCGGCTGTTTCCTGTAACTGGCCTCCGGGCCCGTATTTCCTGTCAGTACCTGTCTGGGTTCTATACAGGTTACCGGCTTTGTCAGGTAGGCGATAATCATACTCCCCATCCTCATATTGTGCCCAGGCCAGGTTACCAAAATCGTCATGCCCAAACTTTACGGTACCACTGTTAATGGCGTTGGTAATTTGTTTAAGGCGCTGATTGACGTCCCAGCGGTAATAACGATTGCGGCTTGCCTGGTCGTGGCTGCTAACGGTATGACTATCGGGCATGCCCGAACGGTCATAGGTCCAGTTGCTTTTAACGCCGCCTGGGAGCGTACGCTCTATTTCCAGTCCCAGTAAATTGCGTTCAATGTGAACGCTCCACGGAGTGTTTATTCCACTCCCGGCCTGCATATCTGTTATATCGCCCCTGCTATTGTGTTGAAGTTTTATATCGGCGCCTAAACTGCTTTTGATGTGATTACGCCTGCCCTTACGGTCATATGCACTGGTAACGGTATAACCATCCTGCCATTCCTGAACTACCCGGCCCATTAGGTCCCGTTGTAGTTTGAGCATGCTGTGTTCATTGGCAGCTTCTATCAGCTGGCCATTGCGGTTATAACTATACGTCTCCCAGCTGCCGTCGCTATACCCGGCGCGGGTGAGCCTGCCATTGTAATCATATTCGTATTCAGTCCATCTGTTACCAGGCCGCTGCACTTTGATCACTTTACCCGCCGCGTCCCGCTGGTAGTGACGGGTGAGGCCATCAAAACCTTTTTCGCGGATGATATCGCCGCGGCCGTTGCGGGTTAGCTGGTATATATCCCCATGCTCGTTCACCAGCCCGGTGAGCTGCTCTTCCTTATTATAGAGGAAATGTATTTTAGCCCCGTTCTCTTCGCGCATTTTCAGGCTCCCTAATGGGGTGTAATCAAAGCGTACGTGGCGATGTTTATCCCTGGCCTGTACCACTTCTTTATAAGCATTGTACTGCAGGCTGATATGGTTACCGTCCGGTAGGAACACTTCCGTAGCGCGGCCCAGGGCATCGTAACGAAAGTGTTGTTCCTGCTTCAAAGGATTGCCGGATTGGGTGCATTGTCCCCATGGATCATATTCCCAGACGGCATGTCCACCGTTTGGAAGGGTCATCGCAGCGACGTTATAGTCTTCATCATATTCCAGCAGGGTGCTTTGTTCCCGCTCATCCTCCACTTTACTCAGGAGGTTTTGTGCATTGTAACGGAGAATGCTGATGCTTCCATCCGCTTCGGTAATGGTATGTAACAGGCCTTTATGTGTTCCATTTTTATAGTAGATGTAAGTGCGGCTGCCTCCCTGCGGGTCGGTGGCCAGTATCAGCCGGTCTTCTGCATTATAGCTGAAAGTATAGGTGCTGCCATCGGCCTGCTCGATACGGGTGCGGTTACCCCGTTCATCATAGGAATATCCGGTTACGTTGGCTTCTTCGTCGATTTCCCGGTACACTTCAAAATCGTCCGTATATTCAGTGAAGCGGGAGTTTCCTAAGGGATCTTTTATCTGGGTAACCACATGATCCGGGGTATAGTAATAGGTCGTGGTTTGTCCCAGGGAGTTGGTCACGAGGTTATATCCCTCTCCGGGATGATATGCTATCCAGCCTTCCAGGATACCTCCATCACCCCAGGTGTGGATACAACGGCCCTTACTGTCGTATTCCCAATAGAAGCTTTGCCCGTTGCGGTCGGTCTTTGTTACCATCAGGTGCTGATGGTATTGGATGCGGGTGGTCTGATCCAGGGCGTCGGTAATGCCAGCCAGGTCACCGGCCTCATTATATTCATAGCGGATGAGTGTCTTCTCCTGTTCGTGGTGGCGGGCGCTTACACGGGTGATACGTCCTTCAGTATCATTTTCAATATGCAGATGACGGCCGGCGCTGTCGATCACCCGCACCAGCTGCTCTTTACTGTTATAGTGAAAGCTGATCATAAAACCCGCTTCATTTCGGATGGCATACAGACGATATTGCTGATCCAGCGGGTGTATCCTGCGGAATTGATAGTATAGCCTCTCCCGGTGATCGAACAGTTGGTATTCATCCAGGTCCGTACGGCTAAGGGTCAGTTTTTCGGAACGGTTGTAATCGCTGTTGCCGGAGTAGGGCAGGAGCTCAAACATAACGCTGCGCCCGTCGCCCAGCAATACCCCGGTAGTATCTTCATCCGTAAACTCCAGTACCCGTATATCGTACCCCAGGTGGGTGCCATGACCCAATAAGCCGTGATGATTGCTGTCACTGTTCCAGGAGCGGGCCCATTTCAACGGGATAGGGCCGGGCAATTCAAAATCTATACCGTCATAGATCACAATACCCTGCACCAGGTCTACCGGTTCGAAACCCAGTTTGCAAAGGAACCGGCTAAGCTTGTCGCTGCCACCTATTCTCTTCTGCCGGGCCAGGTTGAAATCGGTGATGTTTTTTTTAGCCTTTTTGGCCGCTTTGCCTACCCTTTTTAGTCCTTTACCCAAGCCTTTCATCAGTGCGCCAAAGCCAAAAGACATGACCAGGTTAAGCAATGCCCCTGACCAGTCGGGTACGTACGGACCGCCTACCATTACCGGCCGCCCAAAAGAAAGCGGGATGGAAAAGGAGGTAGGCAGGTACATGCTGGGAATAGGCTTGAACTTTTTGCCGGGCTGCAGAGATAATGGGATGCCAATATCGTTACAGGTCATCAGCATATGGCCGGATGGGCTCATCAGGTTACCTTCCACCTTGACTGTTTTGCTGCCGAAAAAATTCACAGAGTCATGGCCGATCATGGGCGCCAGCAGGAAAGGGCCGCCCATGGGGATATGGAAAAGGATGATGAAGATACCGGAGGTATCGCTTTTGCCGCGGGGCACATGGTTGACTTTTGTGGTAGCGCCTATGAACGGGATATAGTCCATAGGATCGATCACAAAACCTATATACGGATGCGGTAGCGGGATGGGAAAGCCAAACAATATTACAATGTGGATATCCAGTCCGATCACCGGCGTAAAATGCTTGTTACTGACGAGCATAGGCGTCAAATTTTTGGGTTACAATATGGTATCCAGAGGTAATAGGGTAAGGAACAGCGACCGGATAAACCGGATCTACTCTAATTTAAGGGTTTTTATAATTAGCTGTGTGAGTCTTTTTAAAATTAAACGCAATACCTCCGTATTTTAATTACATAATGCCTGTCTCTGTAATCGTCATTGGATCACAAACGGCACAGGTAGGTCCTTCTGCCTCGTTCGTAACGAGGTACCTGTATTTCGTGTATCCACTTAAGATTTACCGAAATACAGTGAAGATAAAATTTAACCAGGATAATAAATTGCTGATTCGCAATAAGTTAACCGCAGGCATAAGTATTGCAATGCTCTGTCTTTAAAAATTACAAAATGAACAGTCAGGAACTAATTGAATTAACTAAAGAGCTGATCTATCATGCCACACATTTTGATGTGTCCTACGTGAAGGAAGCGTATGCCGATAACTTCCTCATAGTAAATGTTGATAAGGAGAACGGCATAAATACCATGAATAAAGAACAGCTGGTCGCTTTTGTCCAGGGAAACAAGGATGCAAATGCAGCGCCGTTTTCCACCAAGACAGAATTCCATTACGCTGTATGCGAAGGAAACACTGGTATGGTGGTGATCACCCGTGATCTGGAATTAGATGGGAAACCGAATAGAAAATTCTTAACCGTGTTCTGGGAAAATATCTCCGGCAAATGGCAGATTGTTAAAGAATCGTCCATCGTGCGCGGCTAAGAAATGAGAAATCGTACACGTGTTGTACGAAACCGGGCAGTTGAATATTTTAACAAAAGTATTATCTTTTCGTATTGATAACTGGTATGCTGCTAAGTCCAGTATGTAAAATAGTTATAATGATAAAGATGATCCTTTTGTTAACCGTTTCCCTGTTCCTCGTGCTTACCGTCGGATCAAACGCCCGTGCCCAGCAACCGGAGGTCAGGATAGCCTTAAAAACGATGACCGGAAAGGGGCCTGGAGCGCCCAAAGTAAGTCCGACTACTATCTACGGGCCCTATAGCTTCAACTTCGATTCTACCCACAGCTTTAAGGGTATACCTGTGGGCCTGACCCAAACCATGATCAAGGAATTAGATCTCCAGCCCCCGCAGGGAATGTATGAATTATATAAGCGCCTGAATGGTAAAATGCCGCCGGAAATGCTTGTAAAAGAGCTCGGCAGATACCACACAGACACATCGTCCCTGAGCCCCTTTCCGATAAAGCATACGGTACACATCCTTTCGGGCATTACGGCTAAGGGCAAACGGGTGCTTATAACAGATACAAATAATAATCTTGATTTTGGCGACGACAAACAGCTGGTCTATGATACTGCTGCACCAGGTCCGGGTGTAAAAAACACGGAAGACCTGGTGCCTGGCCAGGAGGTGCGTTACCAGTTTGCATACAAGGGAAAGGTATATGATAGGAAGATCAACCTTCAAATGTCGCCCTATCAAACCGCCTTCAGGTATAGCAACGCGGAGGAACAGCAGCATTACATCGTCGCTTTTGTAAACGAATACAGGGCAGGCAAGGCGAAGATCGGCGGAAAAGAATTTACTATCGCCTGTGTCACTGCGTATCATCCGCCCTATTTCTATGACTCAGTCAATACACAGATCTTTATCCACGAACCTTCGAAGAGTACATCTCCGGCTTCTTACAACCTGGGAGATACAATACTTGTGCAGGATACCAAATTCAACATCGCTGCCATTGACCCAATGGGCAGCGAGATCGTATTTAAATACGCAGGAAAAGGAGCGTCCATCACAGGAAGCCAGCCCGGAGAATATGCCTATACCATTGCCTGCCCGGCGATGGATGGTCAACCGTTTGCGCTCAATGCGCTACGCGGCAGATACGTGTTACTTGATTTCTGGGGATCCTGGTGTAATCCCTGTATAAGTGCCATACCAGACCTGGTGAGCCTGGATCAAAAGTACCGGGATATCCTTTCCATTGTGAATATTGCGTATGACGAGAAGAAAAACCTTCCTGCGCTGCATAAATTGATTAAGGAGAACAAGATGCAATGGACACATCTCTTTGAGGACAACAAAGATAAAAGCGGTGCTTCTATCGTAAACAGGTTCAAAGTGGAAGCATTTCCCACACAGATCCTTATCGACCCGGAGGGGAAGATCATTTTGCGTACAACGGGTACGGGAAACAGCGGCCAGATAGAAGCCCGGCTGAGAGCGTCGCCCCGGAGTACCCAATGAACGGAGATCTACCGGCTGATCGTCTTTTTCCAGTCATATTGATCTTTTGCTGCAGTATTACGCCTGGAAAGATCATCCATCATGTCCCGGATAGTTGCCTGATCTACCCATCGTCCGTTCGCAAAAACACCCGCTATCTTCCGTGCATTCCTCACATCTTCCAGCGGATTGGCCTCCAGTAATAAAAGATCTGCCCGTTTACCTGCCTCTATAGTCCCAATCAGGCTATCGATCCCAAGCCAGCTGGCAGGCATCCGCGTAGCAGCAGCTAGAACCTCTTTAGGCGTCAGTCCTGCTTCCACCAGCAGCTCCATCTCATCATGGGTAGAAAAACCTGCTACTATGCCGGAGAGGTTCATATCCGTGCCCACCACCATTGGTACCCCGGCAGCATGAAAAGCCTTTACCAGGCGGGTATGGAAGTCAACCACTTTTTGAAAATAGGCAACACGTTCAGCAGAGGTATTCCGGTTATAGCTGTTAGCCGTCAGCCATTTGCTTTGCAGCAGCGGGTGCACATACTGCAGGGTAGGAGACTGGCGCAATTCATCCAGCGAGCGGGCCTGGCTCAGTATCCATTTCATGGTTGTCAGGGTAGGGGATAGCCAGGTACCGTTATTCTTCGCCATTTGTGCAAACCGTTCGGCGTCAGCTTCCGTAAAGCTATCTGTTTGTTTGGAGAATTCCTCTGCATGCGCCACCATGCCGAAGTGCGGTACAAAAGCCTCCTGCAGCTTTCCTTTGAAAGCGTTCGGTATATGTCCTACGGTTTTCATACCCTGTTTCCCGGCTTCGTCAATGATTGCCTTGTAAGTTTCAATATTAAGGCCGGAATAGAGCTTAATGAATTCATACCCTTCCGCTTTGGCGCTGCGCACAGCCTGACGCCCGTCTTCCGGAGTATTGACAATCCTTCCCTGGTCTTCACCACCATTAATCAACGCAGCAAGCGCCATACGCGGACCGATCACCGTTCCTTTAATGATCTCATTCCGCTGCGCAAAATGTTCTGCTCTTGAATTGAGATCAAATATGGTAGTCACGCCATTAGCTATAAAGGGCGTCATCATATCCTGTGTATTAAAAAATATAGTAGCGCCCTTGGTGGGATACGTAGAACCCAGGTTGATATCAGCAGGTACATGAACATGCATATCAATCAGTCCTGGCATGAACCACTTTCCTTTGCCATCAATGATCTCCGCGCCTTCAGGAATCGGGCCATTCAACGAAACAATCCGCTCATTGCTGACGATGACGGTCGCATTGGCCACAACATCCACGCCTGACGTCATCGGAATAACGTTAACGTTTTTGATAGCAAATGTTTTTTCTGTCCGGGAGTTCATCCGCAACCACTCAAACGATCCGCCATCCGCCTCCAAAATATCTTCCCCATCTTTTACCGTCTTAAACTTTAATTTCACTACCGCTGTCGCACGGGGGGATACGCGATCATCTGTATTATGGGTATGTAGTACATAGTATAGCTGTCCCTTTTGATCCGTAAACACATCGCCATGCCCGGTTCCGTTATGCCCAACAGTATGCCGGCTGATGATCGGATTACCAGCATATTTTTTCCACGGCCCTGTCGGAGAATGAGAAGTAGCATACCCTACCGCATAATCCTTATTCCTGAAATCGTTGGAAGAATAGACCAGGTAATAAGTGTTTTTATGCTTCAGCACAGTCGGGCCTTCTGCTACCGGCCACTCAGCTTTCGCGGTATTCTCCCAATCTTCGCTGCTTGAGATACATTCCTTTTCAGTGCCGGGAATCACATCCGACAGATCGGGTTTCATCTCTGTTACAAAGATCCTGTTGCCGTTTTGCAGCTTCACATGATAGAGATAGATCTTTCCTTTATCGAAGAAAACAAACGGATCGATCTGCTTACCTGTTCCACTTAACTTAACAAATGAATCCTGCCTGAAAGGGCCTGCCGGACTGGAGGCTTTGGCGATCGCTATCTGTTCATTGGCTGTATACGCCATATAATAGCTGCCTTTGTGAGTAAACACCTGCGGCGCCCAGAAGCCTTTATCACCAAATGTCTCACCGCGTTTCAAGGCAAATTGCCGGGCAGTGTCCTCCGGTTGTTTCCAGGTTTTCAGATCAGCAGATTCGTAAACCAGGAAGCCCTTATTGCTGCTGGTGCCATATAGATAATATTGTCCCTTGTCTGCAAAGATGGTCGGGTCAGCCAGGAATATAGAAGCTTGCTGCGCCCTGCTCTGTATAGCGGACGTCAGGCCTGCCGCAACAAGTACCGCTTGAAAGAGAGTCTTTAGATGAGCCATGGCGGCTAATATAAGAATTAACCGGCTATTTCGTAGTGTTTTACGGCTTTATCATAACGGATCATTATTTCCTGCACTTCATCCGGAACCACTGCCACTTCCGGATCGGCGCCTGCAAATTGTTTGATGGCCTCCAGTGACTCCCATTCTGTAATGACGAGGAATTCTACACCTTCGGGCACATCTCTTTTCAGTATGGATGCTTTTATGAAGCCCTTTATAGACGATAATTTGGGAAAGGTATCGTTTTGCAGATGAGCAATATATACGGCCGCTTTTTCTTTTGGGGCGGTACCAGTCCATTGTCGGGAGATCATAGCTTATTTATCGGTTTTCTTGCAATTTAATAAAACGCGTGATCTGCGATAATTTACTAATGCTGCATTTGTTCGATCGCTTTCCATCCTTCCGGTGTAATGCCCATAATTTCTGTCGCAAGGCCCAGTGTCTGGTAGGTATCAAAGAAAGCCATACGCGCAATGGGATGATCCACTTCGCTCATGACCGCATAACCCTGCCTGCGCAGCTCACCGGTGATCCGTTCAAAATCGCTTACGGGTAAACGAAAAGCCAGATGCTGTGTGCCGCCTGCGGGGTATTTGGCGAGATAGTCATGGAACATGCTCTGACCGGAAAGCGGCTGAACAAGCTCGATGAAGCTTCCCCCGTTATAGGTCTGGGTGGTCAGCCATTCGGCTTCCACTACCTTGCCGTAATAGCTCATATCCAGGTCCTGTGCCCGTACATGTTGCGGTGGGGGAAAGCCGGCGATACCCAGGGTAGCTGAAAGGAATTTTACAGCGGCGTGAATATCCGGAACTACCCAGCCTATTTGCGCGAATTCGAGCCCTGCGAGGGTCTTATTGATACTGCTCATATTGCTTGTTTTTTTACCTTAGCGATTGAACAAAGGTAAAGCGGACTGGTTTCTTGAGCCAGGGGTATTTGTGCCATTATGGGAGGTTGTTAGCGACATGCTTTTAGCCAGCCTTCACAGGTAAAATCATATGTTGGTGTTTTAAGGCATATTGTAGCAACTTATTGAAAAAGGGCTTACTCACTAGTTAAAGCTGCTCCTGAAGGCATTAGGCGACTGATTCGTTTTTGCCTTAAATAATTTGGTAAAGGAAGCGGGGTGTTCAAAGCCCAGTTCATAAGCGATCTCACTAATAGAAAGGCTGGTGGTCGATAGCTTTTCCTTCGCTTTTGCAATCAGTTTGTTGTGGATATGCTGCTGGGTACTATTACCGGTAAGCACTGTAAGCATGCTGCTTAGGTAGTTTGGGGAAAGATTCAGATCACTGGCTATCTGTTGAACCGTAGGCAAGCCATGCTGAAGAAGATAGGTATCTTCCATTAAGCGGTCCAGTACTGTCTCCAGTTGTGCCAGGATCTGGTGATTAGGAATTTTCCTGGTTACAAATTGCCTTTCGTAGAAGCGCTTCGTATAGTTGAGCAATACCTCGATCTGTGCAATAATAATATCCTGGCTGAACTTGTCGATGTTCGACTCATATTCCCGTTGGATATTTTTCAGGATGTCCACGATAATGGTCTCTTCTTTTTCAGACAGAAACAATGCTTCATTAATAGCATAACCAAAAAAATCGTATTGTTTGATCGTCTTTGCCAGCGATGTGTTCCATAAGAAATCCGGGTGGATCAATAACAGCCAGCCCGAGGGTCTTTTCCCATCCTCATAAGGTGTAACCTCAATATGTACCAATTGATCAGGCGACACAAATGACATTAGCCCTTCATCGAAATCATACACCTGCTGCCCGTATTTAAATTTTCCGCTGATATTTCTTTTTAAACCGACGGAGTAAAACTTTTGCAGCCAGCGGATCTCCTTTTCGTCGGTCTGGTAAACTACCTGGCCGTAATCCACGAGGCTGATCTGGGGATGCTGCGGTTTCGGCAAGCCACTCATCTTGTGAAACTCACTGATCGTATGGAAGGTATGCACCTGCTTACTTTTCATGGTATTCAAATTTAAGAAGGAAATGGATCTTTTTACCTGTTATTTGCTGGCCATAAACGCTGGTCCAGGTAAGGAAGCATGAAGCGGCCTGCTTCATGCTTCTGTGAAACCTGCGGGAAAGCCATCCGGTTCAGACGAATTAAAAATCGGTTGATTTGCTCAGTTCCTGGTTTCCTGCCAGCTCACTTTGCAGTATCTGGATTTTATTACCCGCTAAATTCACCGCATCTGAACCCATGAAGAAATGCAAAGGAGGATTTTCGCTTTCAGCTAGCTGAATAAATGCCAGCGCCGCCTTAGCCGGATCGCCTGGCTGGTTGCCGGGAATATCATGCTGGTGCACACGCTCCAGGTCCCTGGCTTCCTTGTAATCGGGAATTGGATGTTCAGCCAGCCGCAGTGAGCCTTGTAATAAGAAATTGGTTTTGAAATAGCCTGGGTAAACAATAGTCGCATGAATACCCAGGGATTTTACTTCTGCAGAGAGGGCTTCGGTTAACCCGGCTACCGCAAATTTGGTGGCGTTGTAAATTCCCCAACCCGGGAACGCACCCAGAAACCCTGCTATCGATGAGATATTAATGATATGCCCGGATTTCTTTGCACGGAGATGCGGCATCACCGCCCGGATAACATTCAGGGTGCCAAATACATTGGCATCAAAGTTTTCACGGGATTCTTTGTCGGTAAGCTCTTCCAGGGTCCCCAACTGGCCGTATCCTGCGTTGTTGACTACTACGTCAATACTTCCAAACTTTTCAATTGTTTTCGCAACGGCATTGGCCACGCTTTCTTCGTTTACGATGTCAGCGCTCAGGGGCAGGAAATTCGGGGCAGTGCCCAATGCTGTCTGCAGGTGTTCCAGTTTCCTGGAGGTGGCAGCTACTTTATAGCCGCTGGCTACAAGCGTTTGTACCAGTGCCAATCCCAGGCCTTTTGAAGCGCCGGTTACAAACCATACTTTGTTAGTGTCCATAGTTTTAATCTTTTTTAAGTGATCAAATATTTACACCACAAAGTTGCTTAGGATTGAATTGGTGGACTTGCCCGAATCTTTGATTGTCTTAGCCAAATCAACGGGGTATTGAGGAACCTATTTTTTATTATAGGTGATAAGGTCGCTGAAATTCCGGAAGAAGAGGCAATAAGGTTATCCCTTCATTTCCTTCATAACCTCCTTTTCCTCTTCGCTATCCCAATTCCCTGTCCTCGTACACGAATGCGTCCAGAATGCAGTTTTATCCTTAGACCTTCTTTTTATTTTCATCGAACCTGAAAGTTCATCAAACCTAGTTGCATATACAATGTACTTTTCCCCTGGTTCAAAATAAACACCGCAGGCGGCCCCGGAATACGCGGTCAGGACCGTTAGGGTACTGGCAGTTAGCCGTCCCTTATACATTTTCTCTACTTTTATTTTTACCACAACAAGGGGCATTTCCAGCCAGCCATTTTTAGCCCTGTCCCCGGTCATCACTATGCCCAGGCTATCAAAGTTGCTGGTCAGCGTTTTCGAAATAACCTGTCCGCTGAAAACTACGTCAGCAACTTTCACACTTGTTGAAACAGGAAGCATATCCTGACAGCGGCAGGCAAAAGCATCGATAGTCCCTGTAAAAGTCAGAAGAATTGTTAGTAAGGTACCGATCGTTTTCATTAGTATAAACTACCACTCTATTTCATAAAGAGAATTCTCCTCTTCAAACTCCAATTCTGAAGCATCACATTTCAACCTCGCCGCTTCATTTGTTAAAAACTCCATGTAGTTATCATAAGCCGATCCCGGATGCTGTGTCCGTTTCAGTAGTTTAGGCAGTTTCCTGAAAGATTCTGTTCCACCGCCCAGCAGAAAGTATTCCATATTAACACTTCTCATGTATTGATACAGGCATGGATTGGCGGTATGAATGGCGCCTTCCAGGAATGGGCTCAAAAGAACCGCTCCCTGCTGGTCAAATTCTTCCATGGATTTTTGTAACCAGTGCTCCAGCATGAGAAAGATACCCAGGTCAAATTTTCCAGGTGCAACAAAGTGCGCGTTATATCTCAACACAGCCAGGGAAAAGAGCATATGTGGCCAGGAGATCTCACAACCGAATTGTGGGACAGCTTCACCGCTAAAAAGCGCCGATTCGCGGATAAGCCTGTTGCCCTGCAGCGCGTTGCGGATTTCGTAGGAAAGGCCGCTGATTATCTTATCCCTGTTTTTTGAGCCGGGAACTGGTTTAAGCTCCTCATTATTCGAGAATTTGCCAATGACACTATAGAGTGTGTTAAGGTCATCATAGGTTCCCCAGAGTTCGATACCTAGTCCCCCTTTAGTCGGTACAGTATAGAACATGCTAGTATTTTATATGCATAGGAGATCGATCAAATTTCACCTAAATAGCTGATTATGCTGCTAATATATAAAAAAATGCCCAAGTAAACAAACAAGGCAGTAAGGGGAGGAAAGCCGAAAGGCCAGGAGGGAAGTGTTAATCGCTTAGTTGCGGGCTGCATAGATCATATGATCTATGCAGCTTATTGCCGCTAATGCTTAGCTAAGCACCTGGTAGGTTTTACCCGTCTGCGCACCCAATACGCTTCTTACATACGCTAATGTTATCCTCTGCATAGAAATGGGCTCATGGCCTGGGAAAAACGGGAAATAATGAGGTGATTCTTCCGCAACTCCCGGAGCTACAGCATTGATACGTACGCCATTTTTAAGTTCTATCGCAGCTCCCCGCACAAACCCGTCTATAGCGCCGTTAACGGCGCTTAAGGATGCCCCGAACACAACAGGATCATCTGCCAGGCTTCCGGAAGTAAGCGTGAAAGAGCCATTCGGGTTGATATAATGCTGTCCGATCAGCACCAGGTTCACCTGCCCCATTAATTTACTGTTTACACTTACCCGGAAATCCGCATCCGTCATTTTTTCCAAAGGCCCAAAATGACCATCCCCAGCAGCGCAGATCAGGGCATCAAAAGGGCCCGTCTTTTCAAACATGGCTTTGATAGAATCCGGATCGCTGATATTCACCTGTACATCACCGCTTTTGCTGCCTGCCTTAATGACCTGGTGATCTTTTTCCAATGCGCTGGCTATATGTTTGCCAATAGTGCCAGTTGCACCAATAAGTATGATTTTCATTTTTAAAGATTTATGATGCAAACTTATGCCAATACTGTACTTTTGTCAAGTAGTTACCAAACTGTCCAGTAATTACCAAAAGGTTGTAATTGCCAACTGTATTGAATATGGAGATCAAAAAAAATCCGGAAAAATATCATAGCGCAGAAGATTGTCCCATCACCGCCACTATTGATGTGATTGGCGGCAAGTGGAAACCGCCAATTATCTGGTTGTTGTTGAAAGGCCCGATGCGATTTGGAGAATTCAGCAAGGTAATGCCCAATATGGCGCTCAAGGTGCTGTCAAGATGCCTGAAGGAGCTGGAAGCAGATGGCATTATTATACGCAAAGCCTACCCGGAGATCCCTCCAAGAGTTGAATATTCACTTAGCGAGAAAGGGGAGTCCTTGCGGGAAGTCATGTTTTTATTATCGGACTGGAGCCGGAGGAATATTATGCACCAATTGAGCTAACCAGACATTAGCGCCACCGCATGTAGGATCGTCGTCGCTATACTCCAGGATCCGAAAACTCCGGGCCTCCGGCAACGACTGGTATTGTGCTGTATCCAGCGAGCCGTGAAACAGGTTCGTTCCACACATTTCCCTGTGTTGATGCCAGCGGTCAGGGTTTCATGGAAAAAAGAAACCTTATAAGGCCTAAAGGGTAGTTTTTATAAATTTAACATGCGCCGACCTGCCGCTGTTAACCTCAAATCCTGTAATCATTCCCGCTTTATCTCTGGTGACCATCAGGTGATTCATCCACCAAAAATCATTACGTAAATGTTCTGTCCCCATCAGTGTTAAAGGAGTGTCGTCGTATTTATTGCTTCCTAAAAAAAGATGATGATCTTTTAGGGTGATATGATAGAAGCATTCAAGTTCAGGGCAATAATAGCGCCCTGCATATTTTTTTAAGAATTGATCACCAGAAGGCGTGCTATTGACATATTTTTTCAACGTGTAATATTTGTCCGGCATGATGGCCCTGATAACCGTATCTCCTAAAACCGGATATAGTTTTATTTTAAACTCTGGGGTTTCAAAAGCGGCATATACGTTCTGCTGATCCCTGATCAATAAATTCAGGTTATCACCATACCGGAAATACAATTTATGATTGCTCATTTCCAGGCTCAATATAATACCTTCTTCGGAAATATAATTCCCCAGGTACTTTTTAAGCATAAACGAATCGCGTTCAAGTTCCGCCGTCTTTTCATCTTTCTTTTCTTCCTTTCGCTCAATTACTGGTTGAATAGTGTCTTTGACAAACAAGCTGGTCATTGTATGCGCCTTTCCACTTGAGTTGAAGTCGTCCTCGTTGGCAAAAACGACAAAGCCCATTTTAAGATCCGGAAACACAGAGATGTAAGTTTGAAATCCCGCGTCAGCGCCATCGCTTGAAAATTGGCGCCAACCGTTATAGGTATCAGCATCCATACCGGCACCATGCCCAAGGGATTTGCCGTCTTTTAAAATGGTCTTTGCCGTTATTAAATTTACTTCTGCAGGGCTCCCCACTTTAAAGGTGTAAAAGTTACTGATCCATTTTGCCATATCGTTAACGGTCGTCATAACGCCAGAGGGCCCAACAAATGAATAATTCAAATATTTATTAATCACATGAGTGCTGTTAACCCTTCCATAGGATTGTGCCCGGCCGGGAACCAGTTCCGTGTAGTCATCATGAAAATGTGTTTGTGTCATCCCCAGCGGTTTGAATATAGCAGAATCGCTAAATTGTCTTAATGAGCGGCCGGTTACGTATCTCACGATTTCAGCCAGTAAAGTATAATTACTATTTGAATAGCTTCTTTTTTCTCCCGGTGAAAAGTTCAATGATGCTTGATGGCTTAACAGGTTGATGAGATGGCGCTGCATGACTACATCATCCAGCCCTGTGCCCTGTATAGCCAGCAACTGCTGTTGCTCCCGGATGCCGCTTGTATGGGTTAAAAGATTTCGGATGGTTATTTTCTGATTTACATCCGGAAACCACGGAAGATACTTGTGAATATCATCGTCAAGGCGGAGTTTTCCCTGGCTGGCCAATAACAGGACCGCATATGCAGTAAACTGTTTGGAAACAGACGCGATATGGTAGACTGTTCCAGGGGAATTGTGAACCCCGTATTCAAGGTTGGCCATGCCATATCCCTTTGAAAAAATGAGCGAGTCGTTTCTTACGATACCCACCACGCAGCCTGGGCTGCCCGGGCCGTCCCATGTTTTAAAAAGTGAATCAATTTTTTGGGTAACGGAATCGGGTAAGGACTGTGCACCTGCTTTCTGAATAAGCAGCATTGCCAGTATTGCCATAAAGGCTGATCGGAACATAAATAAGGTTTTAGATGTCATTTAATCTGTAAAAATGGTCCTTTTAGCTATTCTGCCCATAATTCGCTTTCTTTGCAGCATAGTATAAAAATATGGAACAAATTCAGGACCTCATACAGGCAGGAAATATTGAAGAAGCCATCCGCCAGACAGAAGCCGCGCTCAGCCAGCTGCCGCAAACCGATTTCCACCAGATCATCGGTAAAGACCTGCTCCACCTGGAGCCTTCACTGAAGAAATTCCTCGATAATTTCTATGAAGTGACGGCAACAGAAGAAGAGCTTTCCATTAAGGCGATCTATGTGGAGATGAACAGCTTCACTACCCAGTATGAACGCTGGTTTCTCCATTTGCTGGCCTACGATTCGCCGCGCAACCCGGGTAACCCTGACTGGCTGACAGAATTCAGTGCAGAATCCGAAAAGAGCATCACCATTACAGGTTATGAAAAGCTGCAGGAAGCCAACAAACAGTATATGCAATCAGAAGGATACCGCCTCGATGATCTCAGGCAGGCTTGTGAACTGCATGAATATCTCGTCATATTGCGTATGCAGGAACTGGTAATGCAGGCCGTCTCCACAGAGAAAGGAAAAGCAGCCTGGGCATCCCTTCCCATCTTTGCTGCCGCACACGATTATGAAGACTTAATGTTGATAATAGAATAATCGATAGCTATATTCAATGCTCCTTCCTGCTGTATTTCTTCTGATATCCTGCAGGTGACAATCCGGTGGTACGTCTGAACGAGCTGCGGAAGGCCTTTACATCATTATATCCCACATCAAACATGATGGAATAAATATCATCTTTTCCGTTCTCCAGTGCTTTCTTGGCTGCTTCTATCTTTAATCGCCGCAGATATTCAATAGGGTTACTGCCGGTGGCCTGTTTAAAACGCCTGATAAAATTTCGCCGGCTCATATTTACCTGTTCCGTGATCTGCTCTATCGTAATGGCTGAATGATAGTGCTCCTCCATAAAGATTTGCGCCCTCAGGATAGCATCATCCTCGTGTTGACGCTGCCCCTGGAACACCGCGAAATAGTTCTGCGCACTACGGTCCATATCGATCGCGTATTGTTTGCTGAGCTGTATGCTGATATCCCGTCCGCAGAATTTTTCTACCAGGTAGATGATCAGGTTCAGCGCAAAGGAGGCGCTGCCGCTGGTATAGACCCCGTCACAATCTGTAATTACTTTATCAGGCATGAATTGTATGCCGGGATACTTTCTTTGCATCTCGTTCACAATCTGCCAGTGTGAAGTGGCGTTGCGGCCGTTCAGCAAACCTGCTTCAGCCAGAAAATAACTGCTGTTACAAAGACCTGCCACTTCAGCGCCGCGGGCTTTCATTTTTGTGAGCCAGATCAGCAGGGGACTGTACTTTTTTAGCACATGGTCGGCCTCACCGCTAAAGGAAGGAATGATCACCAGGTCCGTGGATCGCAGATCGGAGAGGGTTTTATCACAGGAGAAATGGACATGTGGACTGACCCGCACCTCCGTCTCATCAGCAGCCACCAATTGAATGCGGAAAGGGACGGGTTTACCGCTTTTGCGAACCAGCTCATTGGCACTATCCAGCAGGTCCATAACGCCGCTAAGACAGGACATCAGCACTTCTTCAAAGATAACAAGCGAAATGTGTTTCATGCTACAAAGCTATCATTGTAAAATGGCACTTATACACCCGCTATTCGGCATTTTAATACCACCTGGCTTTGAAGAAACTGCTTGAAATTTGTGCTGTTAAAATGAATGTATTATGCCAGTCAGCTTTATTTCAGGCCCCGCAGGGCTTAGCCAGGAGGCCAAAGGAACCTTGATCAGATCCGTGCTCCATGCGCTGGTCGCAGCCTACCAGATGCCGGATGACAGGGTCTTTATTACTGAATTCCCTGTAACGGATACCGGTCATACCGGGCAGGAGGGAATGGAGACCTTTCTTGTCCAATCGCGGCCGGCAAGGCCGGTGTGCCGTATCGACGCGCCTCCTGGTTTGCCGCTGGACCAACGGAGGAAATTAATGCAGGAGATCACGGACGCGATCGCGCAGGCTTACCGGATCACAGACCTCAGGGATGTCCTGATCTTTTTGCAGGAATACCCTATAGCGCTCGTTGCCAACAATGGGTATTTACAACATGAGAACCCGGCCTTTGCGTCGCCTGCAACTATGTAATGATTGCTTTGTATTTTCAGGGCTGGTCTCAAAAGGCCAGCCCTGAAATCTTTCATGTTTTATTTTACAATCACCACCTGTTTTGTATACTTCCGCACCCCTGCATCTATCTGCACAACATAGTTACCTGCAGGCAATGAACTTACATCAATGGTGAATTTTGATGCAGCAGCCTGCCTGCGGCTGATCACCACATCTCCTTTCATATTAGTAATATTCAAACGCACAGTACCCTGTTGCTTATCCGTTGTTGGCAAAACAACGTTTATAACGCTGGACGCTGGGTTAGGAGATACGCTGAACTCCGCCTGTGCCGCTGTTTTACTAACCGTAAAAGATTCGCTTCTTGCAGCCATTCTCCAGTTACCACAATCCGCTACATTATACAAATACACAGTATTCCATGGAGATGTTCCACAATCAGTGGTAAACCTGTACCGTAAGCGAAGTGTTGAAGTGGGGTCATTGGCCATTCTCACACGCATGGAAGGGCCATTGAACCCATTGATGCTTGAATAATCTCCGTCAACTACTTCCCATTCGTGTGCAAGGATCTTTTCATTTGGGTAGTTGTTTTGCGGGAACAAATAGATAACATCATTCTGGCACACCCCGGACGATCTCCCGGTAACGTTCCCCAAGCTGCTTCCGTTTATCTGGAAATTATCAGATACCGGCAGTCCTGTGGCAATCTGCCTTGTTACTTCCGGAGATTTACAATTGGCGCTATATACCGCACGTGCAGAGAGCACAACCGGCTTTGAGTCGCCTCCGGCTGTATTGGCGTATTTAAGTGTCACTGAGGTGCCTGTGGTGGTTAATGGAGATGTTGCTGTTGTAGCCACATCATTTATGGTAACATAGCCTGTCGGCAGCGCATACCACTCATAACCAACAGGTGTTCCTTCTGCACCGCTAACAGAGGCGCTACCGATAACACCGGGACAAAGAACATTGGAAGTATTCGTATTGAATACAGGCGTCGTCGTTACCGCAGCCCTGCTTACAGTCGTTGAATTCTGCTTGGTTGTTGTTCCGCAATTTGTATTGAAAGCTTTTACAATTATTTGAGCGGGAAGGTCATTGTTAACAATGAATTTAATACTGGGAGTGCTTGTTTCTGCATTGTTGTTTCCCCAACCTGCATTGTTCGTCCAAACATATTTCGTAGCGTTGGCAACCGCAGCCACTGATACGGTAACTTCACCACGGTAATTACAGGCTGGAGCTGGTACGGAGGAAAACTGTATGTCAGAAAGCCCCTTTATGGTCACCTGAATTGGATAGTTTATGGTTGGAGTAAATGCATCCCGAAGGATAAACGACGATTGAACAGGAGCGCCGTTTACTACCTGGTAGTAATTGTACCAGGTTATAGTGAACTTGTAAGTTACGTTGGTCCCGGATTGAGAACTTGTCATGTTCGCCGATTGGTATCCATTGTCAAGCTGGGTTACGTAAGGAATACCATTTTTGGTAGGCAAAGTAATCTCGTATACATAAGGCACGCCCGGACATGGGCTCTTTTCCCCGCTAATGGTTTGTGCAAATACAGAAACAGTGCTGAACATCGCCAGCAGCAACGCTAGTAATTTTGTTTTCATGGTACTTTTTTTGGAAAAATGGTTATCGGTATGGGTTTACAAGACTATAGGCCTACGGGTTTTCATATTTTAAGGTCAAAGAAAAAATATCCGGACACTAAATTAATTCAGCCTCCGGATCAAGCCTAAAAGGGTTCAGGAACGGTAGCATTTTGTTTACAAACGGCTTTTCAACATCCGTTAACCCAATTACCCCATTCATTAACTGCCCCATACCTCCCTGCATGCTTCGCCGCATCTTTGCCGCGTTAGATTTTCACCCCAAAATCCAATAGAAATGAACACACTCAGGAAAAAAACATTGTTAACAACCTTTAAATCACTTAAAAAATAGCATCCTATGGAAAAGATCACCGAAGCCCAATTCATTCCCCCGGCAAACGGAATACAGCTGGCGGGTAACGATAACATGATTTCTCCCGAAAGGGCGAAAGCTACTGAAAATTTGCAGCAGCTGTTTCAGTCAAAGATCGGAAACAAAGGCCCCGTCTGGGTAGATCCTGATCTCGAGATCACACGCGAGCGCATGGAGCCGGTAAAACAATTACTGAAAGAGATGGGTGTCAAACTCAGTGACCTGGAAGATTATCGTTTCGATACACCGCGAAAGATCAGGAAAGATGAGATGTGGATCGCACCGGTAAAGAAAAAGGCTGCTGCACCGGATTGGAAAAAAGCCGTGACAGAATTTAAAGCGGAAACAAACCCTACCCACAAGAAAGAACAGCTGAAGCGCTACCTACCCAACAGCGGCACGGTAAAAACGGTGTCCCTGGTGCCCGAAGCACTGACCATGCTGTCTACTCAGCCGCAGCAGCTAATGAGAAAAAAGCTGCTGCCAATAGGCACTTCGCTGATCATGTGCAAAGAGCTGGATCTTACCAACACCACATTGTATATCGATCCTGATGTGGATGAGCTGATCATCATCGCGGATAAGATCACCTGCGGCAATAATGCACTCATTACCTGGAAAGCCCCGGGTGGCTCAACGCCTGCTATGGCAGATGATCCGGACCTGAACGGGAGGGGCTATAGCGGCGTACACTTAAAACCGGGCACCATTCACGGACTGGACGGCGAAGATGGCTGGTCAGGCGCCATGGGCAGGAAAGGGGCAGACGGACGGCGTGCGCCTTCCATAGAAATATGGACAAAAGACCTCTCTAACATCCCCAACATAGACCTGGATGGCGAAGATGGCATCAAAGGCGGTACCGGCCAGCGGGGTGGCAAGGGAGGCTGTGGCGCAGACGGCAGGCCCGGCAATCCATACACCGTCTTGAGAAAACTATGTCGCCCGGGGAGATGGAACCTCCCGGGTAGCGGTGGTAATGGCGGCGACGGAGGCCGGGGTGGCGATGGAGGACGCGGTGGCAGCGGAGGAGATGGCGCCTACATCGTCATCGGTGTGCCGGAAAAGTTTGAAGTAAAGGCGGGTTGGGCTGAAGATGTTAAAATGTCGAATGACGGCGGACGTCCCGGCGCTGGCGGCGATGGCGGAGAAGGTGGTAAAGGCGGCGATGCAGGCCGCAGCGGCAATCGCGATCGATGCAATAGCGGCAGCGATGGAAAAGACGGCGCAAAAGGTCAGCCGGGGCCAATAGGCAAAGAAGGTGTACAGGCAGGAAAAGACGGGCGTTTTGATCTCGTCGTATTTACAGAGGAAATGTGGGACGAACTGCTTACCCGCCCCTACATAACAGAGATCGAACCTTCAGCAGTATTCCCCGGTGGCACTATCACCATCAGCGGTACCAAATTCGTAAAGAATGATAAAGTGATGATAGCCGGTATCGGAGCACTTACTCCTGTCATCAACGCAGATGAAAGCATCACGGTGACCATCCCCGCTAAAACAGGCGGCGGCACTTACCAGGTAAGTGTAAAACGTGCGGCAGATAACACAGAAAGCAATCATTGGTCCATCAGGGTGAAACCCCAGCTGGACGCAGTGCCTGATACTGTCACCTACGGTGAATCCTACACGCTCACCGGCAAAGCCTTCCTGCCCGAAGCCAGCGTGCTGGTGGATGGCAAGGCAGTAACTACTACAGACGTCAAAACCACCAGGATCACGTTTAAAATGCCCGGCTCCGGCGGTGGCGGCAGTAAAGGAGGAGAACGTTCCATACAGGTACGTAACCCCGATGGCATGGTCAGCAACACGCGTTATACAGGTACCGGAACCGTGCTGGAAATACCGTTCAAATACGGCGTTCACAATTTCTCTTTTGTAAATCCTGACGATGGCATACCTGACTGGAAAGCCTATGAGGCAACTTTCGGTAAGGACGAGATTCGCTTCGAATCCATCCCGGTATTGGGTCATCCGACGTTCACCGGCGTCTTTTTCTGGTTCTATCAAAAATACCTGAAAGGGACCGCAAAAGGCGGCCTCGCTACAGGCTTCTGCACCGCTATGAGCAGCCTGGTGGCCGACAAATTCTGGAAAGGGGAAACCAATGCTTTTACTACCACCAAAGCACAGGTGCATTTCCAGCTTACCTACGTGCACGGCAGACTGCTGAGCCGTCAAAGCCTCCTTCACTTCCACAATCAGAGCAGGGAAGGCCTCCAGCGGATTGAACGCACAGCCAGGGAGATCGAGACCATCTTCTACAAGGGTTGCGATCGCAGCAAGGCCCCGCTGCTTTTCTTCATTCCCGCCGGTGCTGTGTGGGATGCCGGGTACATTGACGCCATCAAATCCACCCATTGCATCATGCCCTATAAGATCGTATACCCTTATAAACATCCGGGCACAAAGCTGAACGCTGATGGCACAACAACCACCAACAGCCTGGACGGCGTACAAATGTATTGCTGGGATTGCAATCATCCCAATAACCCAAAATGCTGGCTGGAGTTTAAAATGGTGAACAAGATGCTGCATTTCGACTACTATGTAGACGGCGCAGGTATCCGCTTCAGTAGCGCGGATAACATTACACTGGGACATATCAGCAATGGCGACTACCTCTTAAAAGACCATTCTCTTCCCTTCAGCGGACCATTAGGCCTTACCCGCTTTGTAATGGACTTTTTGCTGAGCCCTGCAGACATGCAGATCACAGATGAAAATGGAAAAAAGACCGGCAACTTCAATAATAAGATCTATAGTGAGACAGACGGTGCACATCCCGTTTATCTGGGTCCCGGTGCATACCTGCTGCCTGAAGGGAAAACCTTTACACGCAAGATCGTTGGCAATGGGAACGGCCAATACACCTTCAACAGCATTATGCCCGACGGCACTGCAGTAGTACTCGAAAACGTGAAGACTAAGCCCGGTCACACAGATACGCTGATCATGAACGCAGATGCATCGCAGGTGCGCTTCGTACCGCAAGAGGAGAAGAGCTTCACACTTATTTTCTCAAGATGGGTAGGCGATCAGGCACGCTCATTATCCGTCAGCGGTATCAGCAGCGGCCCCGGTAAGGAATGCGATATTACCGTTAGCCCGGATCTCAGCCTGTTCAGGCTGGCTAATAAAGGAACATTGAAGAATGTAGAAGTGAAAGCTTTTTCGATAGACCAAAAGCTTAACAAACCAGCTAACAAACAAACGACGCTGAAACTACCCACTAACCACGACCTTGTTGTGTCTGTGGCCGACTGGGAGCAACTGGATCTGCAGGCAGAAGCGCTTGAGTTTTGATCAGATAACAAGCAGGAAATCAGCCAGGCATTCCACCCCTTAAGGGAAATGCCTGGCTCTTCCTTTTACTGCTTATCCCACCATATCCTCGTGCTCAGCTTATCCGCACCCTGCCTTTCAATCGCTGCATTCACATGCTCGGTATTCACGCTCAGCTCTGATGTCGGATAGGTCAGCCGCCTGATGAACGTGCCATTCGGCACATCCGGGTTACTTGGCTGGCCGTAAGGATTAGGGGTAAGCGCCGGAAAACCGCTTCTCCTGAAATTAGCAAAAGCTTCAGGGCCATTCAAAAAGGAAGCGATCCAGTATTGTGTATTGATCTGCTCCAGCTCTTTACCCGCAACAAGCGGATTAGCGGTTACATAGTTATCGCGCGCGGCTGCAGAAACAGCTGAATTGGGATCATAAACAGCCATTTGGTCCATGTGCGCACGAATGCCATCAGCAAAATACTGTGCGGCTGAACCGGTGGCAATCCATCCCCTGAAACGGGCTTCAGCTAGCAACAGGTTAGTCTGCGCAGCCGTTACCAGGAACACCGGCGAATTTATTTTCACTATCCTGCGGCGGTCCACCTGGCTGTAGTCGTAAAAACTGGCCAGGCCATCTGCGGTAGCCGCGGCCACGATGGTGCCATTATCTTTCCCGATAGGCATGCCTATTTGTTTGCTGGGATCAGTAGAACCAGCAGCAACGGTTTGTCCGGAGCTGCCCGTGGCGCCAACATACCGTATGGCGATGGCTTGTAGCCGCGGATCGTTTGTATTCTTGAGCTGATCCACAAAGGGCTTGGCAAGATAAAAATTGGCAGCTTCACTGCCATTAAGCGTAGCGCCAATAGGCTGCGTGAAATTGGCGTCGTGGCGTATATAAGCATTATCAGCATTGAGCGTAATAACACCTCCGTTAACAGCCGCCTGGACTGTGCTCTGCGCTTTGGTGGCATCTACTTTACCCAGCCGCATACCAGCGCGTAGTAACAGGGAATAAGCAAACTTTTTCCATTTCGCTATATCTCCTGCGTACAATACATCGCCATTTTCAATCGTACCTGCAGGGTTCAGCGCTGCTGCTGCATCCGTCAATTCCTGTATGATCTTCGCATAAATATCCTGCTGACGGTCATACTGCGGAAGCAGGATCCTGTCTGAAAAGCCTGCACCACCCTCGGTATACGGAATATCGCCATATTCATCTGTCAGGATCATGAACACATACGACTGATAAATACGCGCCATATTATACATATTACTCCGGGCCGGATTATCTTTTGAACGCATCAGTGCGTCATGTGTATTCTTGATCACGCTTTGATAATAGGCCGTCCACAATGGCTGCGTGGTTACATCGCGACTGTCCTGGTTGAAATTGGCCCCGGCCAGCACACCGCCGTTCGGGGTCACCATCTGCTGCACAATACCCACATCAAATACCAGCGACTTTACAGGAAAGGAAGTATTGATCACCGCCTGGTTCAACAGGAGCGACGGGTCAAGCGAAGTGGGATTTGTTTTGTTGACGTTCAGGTCCGACAATCCATTTTCACAGGCAACAGCTGACAGCAATAAAACAAATAAACTATAGCTGAATATCTTTTTCATGATGCAGGGTGTTAAAATTTAACGTTCAGGTTTAGTCCAAGGCTGCGGGTAGTAGGCAAACCGGGCGATTCAAGCCCAACCTGGTTATCCGAGCCAAAGCCAAATGTTTCGGGATCGATATTATCTACCCATTTTTTGATGATCAGCACATTGTTGGCGACAAAATCAAGCTTCAATCCTTTGACGGGCCATTTGGCAGGAATATACTTGGTGAAATCATAACCCAGCGACAGCTGGCGCAGTTTCCAGTAGCCGCCGTTATAGATCACCGGTTCCACGATCTGCTGCGAGCGAAGATGCTCCCAGTAAGTTTGTACGGCTGCCACGGCATTATTAGGATTACCGCTGGCGTCCACACCTTCACCTTTTACGCCGCCTTCCCGGCCTTGCAGCGTCATCTTGTGCAGGCCGTGCCGCACCGCATTGAAGTTGGTACCCGACAGCATTTTATTGCCCAGTTTATAATCAATGAAAACATTGAGTTGGATCCCCTTGTAGTTGAATGTATTCAGGAAACCGCCTACCCATTTCGGTAGCGCGCTGCCAAACAGCACGAAATCGGATGTACGCTGTGGTAAACCGTTCGATTGGAAGATCCGTTGTCCTTTATCATTACGCGCATACGCGTAGCCTGCGATCTGTCCGATCTCCTGACCTACCACCTGCCTGGTCTCTCCGTTGAAAACATGCGTGCCCGTAGTAATACGCTCACCCGGTTTATCGGTAATGATGCTCAGCACTTTTGTGATATTGTAAGAAGTATTGGCGGTGAGCTCCCACCTGAAATCACGGTTCCTGACAGGTACGAGATTTAACATGGCTTCAAACCCTTTATTGCGGCTTTTCCCACTGTTGATGGGCGTATTGAGATAACCCGATGCATCAGAGATCTGCACCAGCACGATCTGGTCGCTTGTGATCTTCCGGTACGCTGCCAGGTCCAGGTTCACACGGCTGTCAAACATACGCAGTTCAAGGCCTACTTCTGTTTCCGCCACACGGCTGGGCTTCAGGTTAGGGTTCGGAAGGGTAGTGCCTGTTACGTTGTTGCTGATATTACTGGTGCCCACAGGTACCGGTGTGCCATTGGGATTCGTGATAAAATTAGCGTTTACAGTATAGAACAGCTGATCAGAATAAGGCGCTACATCGCCATCGCTGCCTACTTCCGCATATCCTGCCCGGACCTTGCCGAAGTCCAGCCAGCTGAGATGAGGCAGGTGCTCTGAAAATACATAACTGCCGGAAACGGATGGATATACAATGCTTCTGTTGGACGGCGATAGGGTAGAGAAGCGATCATTGCGCACGGTACCGCTGAGGTAGAAAGTCTGGTTCCAATTCAGTTCTGCAGCGCCGTACACGGAGTTGACGCCCTGCTCGGACAGTGTATACACTGGATCTTTGCCCCGCCCGTTTTGAACGGTGTACAGGCCCCTGATAATGAAATCCGTCACCACTACATTGTTAATGTCGGAACGCTTGCGCATACGGTTCGCGCCCGCATTAATGTTTACCCCAAGCTTACCAAACGTTTTGTTGGCATTCACCAGCGCATCCAGGTTTGTTTCCCGGAAGCGGCGTGATTCCTGCGTGTATATGCCATTCACAAAACCGAAAGGCGCCGCAGCCCTGGAGGCCTGGCCGGTGGGGAAGTTGTTGACATCCTCATCGCGCGACCAGTAATCCTGTCCAAACCTGCCCTGTACACTCAGCCAGGATAGCAGGTTATATTTTAGTGTGATGTTGCCAAAGAGACGGTCACGTTTAATATTGTGAAACTGTTCTGCCAGCACCCAGTAAGGGTTGGTCCGGTTAGTGAACCTGGACCAGGAATTCTCATTACTTGCTGCATTGTATTTGTTTGCATCCAGCACGCTGAGCGGCATAGACGTTGACAAGGCCATCAATGTAGTAGGAATGGAATTGTCCTGGTTAGCAATATTGGGCGGGTTCTTATTGTTCTCCCGCGAATAGTTGATGTTACCCGACACCTGGAATTGCTCGGTAAGATTATAGCTGAAACCCAGGTTCATGGTCTTACGGTTAAACGAATTGTTGGGCATAATACCCTTATTATCTGTATTATTGAGTGACAATCGCAGTCCACCTTTGTCATTGTTCACATCAAATGCTACCGTATTAGACACGTTCTGGCCATGCCTGTAAAATTCCTTGATACGGCTTCCCTGCGGCTGGTAGGGAACTGTGAGATTATCAAAAAGGATCTGTGTCATGCCCGGTGCAAACTTTTCACCAAAGGACCATTCTCCCGAAGTAGGATTCGGCGTGGTAGGACGAACACCATTCTCTCCCTGGCCATATTCGTTCTGGTAATCCGTAAAATCCAGCGGAGTATCGTTGGTATAGTTGATGTTATAAGTAACGCCGATACCTTTGGTCGTTCCTTTTGTTTTGGTGGTGATCATGATCACACCGTCTTTGGCGCGCGAGCCATAGAGCGCGGATGCAGGCGCTCCCTTTAATACGGTCATGCTTTCAATGTCATCAGGATTGATGCTCGATAATCCGTCACCACCATCGGCAAATACACCGCCTCCCTTTGTCGTGATCGTGTTGTCATTGAAGTTGGTATTATCCACCGGTACGCCATTAATAACGATCAGCGGGTTGTTCTGCCCCGAGAGGGAGGACTGTCCGCGGATGCGGATCTTGGAAGTACCACCCGGCCCTGTGCCCAGGGAGGAGATATTCAAACCGGCTACCTTGCCCTGCAACGCATTCATGACATTGCTGGTACGGTTCACGCTCAGTTCTTCCGGCTTGACAGCGGTAATGGAATAGCCCAAACCACGGGACTGTTTCTTAATACCCAGTGCCGTTACCACTACTTCTCCCAGCTCCTGTTTCCCGGCTGTAAGCGTTACGTTTACAACAGCGCGGCCTGCAACGGCCACCTCCTGGGTCGTAAATCCAATTGAGCTGAAGACAAGGGTGGCATTGCCTGCGGCTGTAATGCGGTATTGCCCCTCTTCGCCGGTGGTGGTTCCATGGGCGCTGCCCTTTACCACCACAGAAATACCAGGAAGCTTCGTGCCTTGTTCGTCGGACACAATACCTGTTATTACTTGCGCACGGGCGGCAGATATAAATAGAAGAAGCATGCAAAGCATGCCGGGATACTTTTTCATACCGTGGAATTATTGTTATTTCGACAAATTATCCGGTATTCCACGGAAAAACTTCCAAAATAGCACGGCGTAGGATTTTGTACATACCGGATTAATAAATTTCCTTTCTTTATATGCGATATACGTTATGATTCCATTTATGCTACAACACGGCAAATCGGCAGAACTGCGGCTATTTCCACACTTATTGGAATTGGGCATGAGGAAGAATGGCGCTATATTGCTCAATACATTTCTCACAACCGTTACCTCATGCATCAGGATCTACTATATCATAGAAGGAAAATTTGAATGGCGCATCAATCATCAACCCTATTTCTTTTATCCGGGCGATGTAGCCCTCATACTCCCGGGCGTCCCATTCGGAAGCGATAACGGCACCCTGGAGATCGGTTCTTTTACGTGGATCCACCTCGACATGCAGAAGCTGGAGAATGGCTATATCATACCCGGCAAATGGAGCGGCCTGTCAGACAGCGAAGGCGCTACCATCGGCAAGATGTTATCATTGACCAGCTCACCGGTGCTGTCCAGGTTCAGCGAAGCAGGTAAGATCCTGAAATGCATACATACCGAATTGACCGGCCATGAGATCGGTTACCAGACACGCGTCAACCATCAGTTAGATGAGCTGCTGATCAAGATGATCCGGCATATGACACAGCAGGGACAGGCCCATCCGGGCCGCGACTTCCCTCAGACTTTTATGCGCCTGGAAGCGCTGTTGCGCGAAGACCTCTCACACCAGTGGACCGTAGAAGAAATGGCCGCCCTGGTAGGCCTGGGTACTACGCTGTTCACAGAAAAGGTGAAAAGCTATTCGGGCTTTTCACCTATCAACTACCTGATCAATATTCGTATTTCAGAAGCAATTAAATTATTAAAGCGGCCTGACATCAGTGTGACCGACATCGCACTGGATACCGGATTCTATTCATCACAGCATTTTGCCACCACCTTCAAAAAGCTAACCGGGTACCGGCCGAGTGAATTCAGAAAAAATCATTTGAGTAATGAATAATGACTATAAATATGAAATGCATCGTCACCATTGAGCTGGGAACAAACGGAGTAAGGATCTTTGCCTTCGATCTCGATGGCCGTGTGATCGCTTCGATGAAAGGCTATTATCCTTCCTTTCACACGGAACCGGACCGCACCGAGCAAGACCCCGAGCAGATATTCATTACCACCCTGTACGTAATGAAGAACCTGCTGAACGAACATATACATCCTAAAAAATACAAAGTAGCCTGCGTTTGTTTCAGCGCCGCCATGCACAGCGTGCTGGCAGTTGATAAGAACGGCAATCCGCTGGGCAATGCCATTACCTGGTCTGACAACCGCGCCAAGAAAGAAGCGCAGGAGCTGCGAAGCTCGGCCCTGGGCAGAAGTTTGTATGCCGCCACCGGTACGCCCATTCATCCCATGTCGCCCATGCTGAAGATCGCCTGGATGCGAAATCATGATAAAGAGCGCTTCCGCCAAACCAGTAAATTTCTGTCTATTAAAAGCTACATCATCCAGCAGCTGACAGGCGAGTACCTCATGGATTACAGCATCGCCTCCGCTACCGGCCTGCTGAATATCCATTCTTTTAACTGGGAAGCTGATGCCTTGCAGTATGCAGGCATTACCGCCGCTCAATTACCTGGCCTCGCACCAATATTTGGCAGTGCCGGCAAATTGAAAAAAGCCTACCAGCAATCCTTAGGATTACCTGCTGATACGAAAATACTCATTGGCTCAAGCGATGGCTGCCTGGCTACTTTAGGAGACGGTGTGAAAGGCGAAGGCAAAGCCACCATTACTATTGAAGACAGCGGCGCCGTGCGCGTAATGGGCCCCGCCGTATTGAAAGATGAACAAATGCGTTTCTTCAATTATGTGCTTACAGAAGAATGCTATGTTTCCGGCGGCCCTACCAATAACGGCGGAAATATCTTTGAATGGTTCACCCGGCAGTTCGGCGATTTCACCAACCCATTTGACGTTGAGCAAAGCATGCAGCAACTGATCGAAGAAGCATCCCAGGTGCCGGTGGGGTCCGATGGACTGCTCTTCCTGCCTTACCTGCTGGGCGAACGTGCGCCGCTCTGGAACGCGAATGCCCGCGGCGCTTATTTCGGACTGAACATCAAACATGAACGCAAACATTTTGTAAGGGCTGCTATCGAAGGCATCCTGTACGAAATATACAGCATCGGCAAAACGCTCAGCGAACAACGCAACATCAAAAGTCTTTCTGTAAATGGCAGCTTTGGCACCATTCCTTTCTGCACCCAGCTGATCGCCGATATGTTCAACAAGCCCGTACGCCTGCGACGGAAATTCCATAGCGTAAGCTTTGGCGCCTGGCTCTTAAGCGCCACTGAAATGGGCATCCACAAAACCCTGGACCAGGCAGCCAGAACCGTTGAACTGCCCGACGTATATAAACCAAATAAGCAACACCACGCAGTTTATGCTGATTATTTCACGGTATTTGAAAAGCTGAGCACGAAACTATCCGATGAATTTGAAGCGATCAGCAACCTGCAGCATAAGCACACCGTAACGAAAGCATTTTCTTAACCCTTTCAATATATGCAGATGCAAAGAGTAAAATATTACCTGCTGACGGTATTGTTCTTGCTCACGTACCGTGCAGTGCAAAGCCAGCAGATCACCCGCGAACAGCTCATCGCCCTCACGCCTGAGTGGAAAGGCGAGCGCTTTGCTGATGGCCGCCCCAGGGTGCCCGACAGCATCCTGAACCGCATGAAAGATGTTACACTGGAAGAAGCATGGGCCGTACTACGCAATGAGCATTACAAACACCAGTTTGACGGCGACTGGAAAACCATTAACCCCGACAGTGTGCTGGTAGGCCGTGCGGTCACCGCCATCTTTATGCCCGGCCGTCCGGATATTCACCGTGTGATCGACCAGTTCGGCGTACGCGATAAAAGAGTAAAATCGCAGAACTCATGGCCCATTGACCTGCTGGTCAAGCGCGATGTGTATGTGGTAGATCAGTTCGATGCCTATGAAGACGGTCCTACCATCGGCGACAATCTCGGTAATTCCATTTATGCCAAAACAGGCAATGGCATTGTGTACGATGGCGCTATCCGCGACATCAAAGGATTAAAGGAGATCGGCTCCTTTACCTCTTTCTTCCGCAGCTATCATCCTTCTCATCACCTCAACAACCCCGAAGGTGAATTGAACACCACCCTGGTAGGTATCAATCAACCCACACGCATTGGCAAGGCCACCGTGCTGCCCGGAGATGTGGTATTGGGACGTGATGGCGGCGTGATCTTCATTCCTCCGCAGCTGGCAGAGAAAGTGGTCAGAACCTCCGAGATTGTACGCCTGCGCGATATGTTCGGACATCAGCGCCTGCGCGAAGGAAAATATACGCCCGGTCAGATCGACTCCCGCTGGAGCGACGAGATAGAAAGGGATTTTTCCAAATGGCTCAATGATCATATCAACGAATTGCCCGTATCCAAAAGCCAGATACAGGAACTTTTGAAAGAAAGAACATGGTAAACCCAAAATAACCCATACAATGACAAACCTTAGCTCTCGCAGATCATTTTTATCCAAAGCTGCTGTAATGGCGGCAATGACGCCAATGGCCGCTTTATCAGGCTTCGGACAGGAATACAAACAGGCAATTGAGCGCACGCCCAAATCGTCTGCTCCTTCCGATCTGAAGATCACCGATGTGAAATGCGGTTACATCCGCGGCAGTCTCTTCGTAAAAATATACACCAATCAAAACATCCACGGATGCGGCGAAGGCGTAGACGCCATTCCCGGCACCTATCACCTGGTAAAGAATTTCGGGGAACGTATCAAAGGGAAAAGTCCGCTGAATGTACATCGCCTGTTTGAAGACATCCGGAAATCAGGCTTCTTCCAGGGCGCACAATCGGGTATGTACGTAGCCGTATTATCTGCCATAGAAGCGGCCCTCTGGGACCTGGCAGGCAAAGCCCTTGGATTGCCTGTATACCAGCTGCTGGGCGGCAAGTTCCGTGATAAGGTGCGGGTGTATTGCGATACTGCTTTGTACCAACGTAATTTACCTACCCCGGAAGATTTCGCGGCCGCAGCCAGGAATGCAAAAAAAATGGGCTTTAACGCTATCAAATTCGACCTGGACCAGGCCAATGACCCGAATAAATATGATCGCTATAACTGGACCGCCAGCCCCGCTGAGCTGGAACGTATGTACAACCAGCTGGCCGCCGCACGCGAGGCAGTAGGCCCTGAGATCGACATCTGCGCAGATATGCATGGCCGATATGATGCAGTAACTGCACAAGCAATTGCTAAAAGAGTGGAACCGCTGAACCTGATGTGGCTGGAGGAACCCATCCCGGCTGAGAATGTAGAAGCATATAAGCTGATCACGGAGTCAACGGGCACCCCCATTTGCGCAGGAGAGAACCATTACCTGGCCTATGGCTTCCGCAGGTTGCTGGAGATAGGTGCAGTAGATATTGTTATGCCCGACTTGCAGAAATGTGGTGGGCTGGGAGAGGGGCAACGCATCGCTAACCTGGCCAATCTATATTACGTGCCATTTGCACCTCATATGGTGGCATCCTTCCTGGGCGCCATGGCCTGTGCCCATGTTTGTGCATCCGTGCCCAATTTCATGATCATGGAATGGCAATCTTATTTTCATACCGATCCCATGTTCAAAGAAATTGTTACCTACGATGGCGATTGGGTGAAAGACAGCTTTATTACAGTGTCCGACAAGCCAGGCATAGGCGTGGAGATCAATGAAGCCGGTATGAAAAAGTACGCCATACCAGGCGTACCTTTTTTTGAGTAGCAAGACTACTCTATTATAATTTTAAGTAATTGTCTAAGTTTTTCGCTTTACATCAACCGCATTGTATCCCCGTGGGCCCCTTTCAAGTGAAAAGGTGACCTTATCACCTTCTTTTACGGGTTGCGATAGTTGATTAATGTGAAAGAACACTCTTTCTTTGGACCTGTCATCTGTAATAAACCCAAAACCCTTCGAAGAGTTAAAGTAGGAGACAGACCCGCTGTTGACCGTTGGCTCAGCTGCTTCGCTGGGCCTCGGTTTTGCATCAATTCTGATCTCTTCTAAAGGGATCTCATATCTGTTTTCTGCTTTGGGAGGCACAGGGCTGAGATTTCCATTTTCATCTACGTAAGCCAGCATTTCATCCAGTCCCTTTCCTTTGTTGTTATTCATTTTTCGCTCTTCCTTACGCTCGGCTTTTTCCTGCCTTGCTTTTGCTTTTTTGTTTTTCTGTTCTTTTTTTGAAAAAGAATCACCCATAGTGTAGTATTTCAGTTTATACGGCAATATTGCCACCCGCAACCTTTGCGGGGATTTAATCAATTTCAATTGTCCGGGCCCCCAGGTATCTCTGTCTCGGCATCAGTCCCTTTCCTCCCTGGAAGCTGCTTCGTTGACCACCAGGTACTGAGAGTTCAGTCTGCTGCGGTCAAGGGTTTTAATAGCGCGCTCAGCATGGCTTTCTTCAGGCATTTCCACAAACGCAAAACCTTTTGAACGTCCTGTATAGGTGTCAAAGATTATTTTAATAGAACGAACAGTACCGAAAGCCGAAAAAAGCCAGGATAACTGTTGTCCGGTTGTCTGGCTGCTTAAATTGCCAACAAAAATGTTCATGGAGTTAAAATTTTAGGATGTGAGAAATGTGGCAGCTGGAAAAGCGAAGACTGAGATCAGAAGAAGCTATGGCAGAAGCCTATATTTATTAAAGATAGGCCTTTAAAACGAATAATGATCCAACTATCTTTGTTTTTTGCAAAACAAGGTTGAGACATATGGAATATATTATTTATAACATCCGGCTGGCAATGACTTCAATGCGAAAAGCATGTTCTGCATTTACTAAGCTCAACTAATAGCTTCAATACTATTGGTCCGCGTATTAAATATCTCCATCCCATGAAGGATCTTCTTCCTGTCCTCCCCGGAGAGGTATGTCAGATTCCCCTTCTCATCACGGCTCTCGCGGAATTTGGATAGCACGTATCCCTCCTGCGCCGACAATGCTTTTAAGCCCCCGATATGATCATTCCTTACAAAATAAGCGTTATTGCCGTTGCTGTTGCAGCCAATGAATTTGTATCCCTTTTCCTCCGCCAGATCAGTTAAAGCCGTAATAGACGCGCCAAAATACAGGTTACTGTGATGCGCTGCCGTGCGGTTGAACGACGCGTTATAAGGTGTTGTCCAGGGCATTTCTTTGCCGAAAACACTGTTATACTCCATGATCACGATCACCGGGTTCACACAATTGATCGCTTTCCAGGTCCAGTAATCATTTCCGTCTATGTCTATATGAAGCAGCCCGATCTCCCCGGAAAAACCATTGGCCTTAATAGTATCATTGATATTTTCAGCGGTTACAAATGAATGAACGGCAGTCAGATCGTATTTCCAGTAAATATCCTGCTCTTTGATAGATGCGATGTTTGCCGGAGACCCATCTAAGATCAGGCCTTTCCAGTTATTATTCATTAACAGGAACCGGGTGTTGGACTCATTGTAATTTTCAACGCCAAATTCAATAAACAATTTATTCGGGATGTTTAAATAGTTTACCAAAAATTGAATAATACCGTCATCCTTCCATTGGGAAAAAACTTTGTATTCAGCCAGCTGGATATCCTCCAGTATCTGGTCTTTATTTGCGAGATTGATCTGGTTTAAGGCTTTGGCTTGCAGGAAAAGCTGAACGATAGCAGGACTGTCGGAAGGTTTAACTCTTTGATTAATAGCCGCTAATTCCTGGCTAAGCGCATCTAGTTTTTGGTTGATATTCGCTACAGCTGATTTGAATCTTCTCTTGGTAATGAACATGTATCAGTAAATTTTAACATGGAATACCAAATATAGGTATAAAAAAGGCCACATGTGATCTCCATGCGGCCTTTTTGAATGCTGTTGTTATAGTATGATGGGTGATGATCAGGAAACTACCGGTTTTGCAGCTGCGGCTTTCATTCTTTTCACCTCTTCCAGGTACGGCTTATGGTAATCTTCCATAAACTGCTTCTTGGCGTCGCGGCAGGCGCTGATACCGCCAAAGAACTTCAATGTCCGGATGTAATACCAGGCAAAATCAATCTGGCCGGCTAAAAAGCCTGATCGCGCGCTTGCAGGATACAGGTGATGGTTGTTATGCCATTCGCCGGCCACGATGCCGGGCCACCACTGGTTGATGGACTTGTCTTTTGTATTAAAATCCAGTCCGGCTACCTGTTTGTCCTCTCCTTTGGCATGCCCTTCATAATTGAAGGTCCTTACGCCAAGGCCCCAGATAAAAGCGCCGGCCAGCAAGGCAGCCGTCAGGTAAAGACCACCGATGGCATAGAATACGGCCAGCCAGCAGATCCAGTTGGCAAAAGTAGCCACCACTGTTCTTAAAGGATGCGCAATAGAGCCCCATTTAAGATACTGCTGATAGCTGTTGGCTTTTACACCCGTATGGCTCAACATAGCTACGGCTTTGGCATAGTCCTTTTCTGTCAGGTTCTCGGCAATGGGCTGATGGTTTGCATCCGCCAGGAAGCAGTACAGGAAACCTGCTTCGGCGTTATACGGATCGCCCGGTTGGTCAGACAGGGAATGGTGTACATGGTGTGATACAATGTACAATTCTTCCGGCACCAGTTTGATAACCAGGTTGGCGGTAAAGAAGCGCCAGAACTTATTGCGGAAGCGGTAAGCCTGGTGGGTGCCGTAGCGATGGTACCAGATGGTGCCATGGGTGCCCATAAAGATCATCCCGTAAACAAAGCCCATAAGCAGGTACCACACATTAAAATCCTGCACTTCCATCACAATAAACAGGATGGCGAAGGGTGCAAGGCTTAAGGTGCAGCACCACGAGAAAAAAGGCAACCAGTTTTTACGGGAAGCAAAGATGTTAATCCTGCGGAGAAACTCGGAAAATAACTGTGTCGCAGTAGGTTTGATCAGTTCTCCTTCCTGGGTTTTCCAACCGTAGGAGGGAACTTTTAGCACATGCTCAATAAATGCCATATTATGTCCAATAAATTTTAACTGTCAAACAGTCGTAGGTGTAAAAAATCGTATTCCTGAAATGGCGGCAAAGGAATACCTATTCATAACGATTTAAGAGAAAGCTAAAAGATAAGAAAAATAGTTAGTACCCGTAAGTAAAAATAATTGTTCTGATACAAGATGCTCAATCAAAGAATCCTGTCCAAGATAAGCATTGTAACCGCATTATGCATGTTAAAATTTTCCTAATAGGGTCAAACTGACAATAAAGTGGGGAGAAAAGGATACAAAACGGGGAGGCCGCATAAATTTTTTTTATGCGGCCTCCGGTAGCGGTTTAGATTATTGTATGATTATTTTCTTTTGCGATTGCTTGCCGCCATTGCTAATCAACAGTATATACACTCCCGGAGTGAGCTTGGCAGTAGACAAGGTCTCTACTGCTCCGCCTGCCCGCTGGTTGAGCACCACTCTTTTATTAATATCTACCAGTGATATCCAAACCGGCGCATTTGCCTTGTAACCTTCAATCTTTACCGTCATCGTACTACCTGCGATCACCGGGTTAGGATAAGCCAGTAATCCATTCGCCTGGCCTTTAGCCGTTGTAACAGCTGCAGGGGCCAGCGCGCTGATTATTACAGAAGATACCTTGTCATTCCAGGACGCATCTAAGAGCGGATTATCAGCAGTGAGCGTAATGCTGTTACCTGAAAAATTATCATCCTGGTAAAGCGTCACTGTAAAGCCGGGCGTTACTTTAATTGCTGTAATATCATCATTACGGGCGCCATAAGCTTTTAATTTTGTCAGGGTATAACTGCCTGCAGGTAATGTTACGCCATACCCGCCGTAATTAATATCCTGGAAAAGGCTGGCTGCCGTTACGCCCGGTGTGGTATACGTAAACGGAAAATCCTGCTGCGCCTTTACAAACTGGGCTTCATAATCACTGGTCCAGCCAAAAGCAGTAGTAGCCAGGGATTTAAGATTCACACCCGCTGCACCGCTCCAGAAATGCACAAATTCTCCCATGTTCATACCCGGGTAATCTGTGCCGTTTTTCCTGAAATAAAGCGCCAGCTGTACAAAATAACGGTTTAGTACTGCCGATCCGCCATACTGGCTGTAGATCGGGTAGAACCAGTTCTTAAACCAGGCTGTATTGGCCCGCGGAAAACCATCCGTTTTACTCATAAACTCATTATAGGCATTGGTGGCACGGCTTTCCAGTCCCAGGCCTTTATATACATCGTAAATGTAGATCTCGCACCATTTGCTGTCACCCCAGATCCCGAAGGCCGGAGAGCCATGCATATTCTTACTGGCGAGCTCCACAAGATGGCCTGCTTCATGCGTGAGCAGGTTGTAATCTCCTTGTGTAGCGCCGGTCCAGCCACCCGGGCCAGCGTCTATTACGTTGCGCAGATCATGACTGGCGTCAAAATAAGTGGAAGGATGCCCGCCACTGTACTTGTTAGTGTGTAAGATGGCATACATGTGCGGATCTGTGCCAAAGCTGCCATACACTTTTTTCGTATAGCGCCAGACGGATGATAGATACTGCCGCGGCCAGGTAACGGTGGTACTTACATCATTGTCAAAATAAAGCGCCAGGTCATTGTCTTCATACACTTTGGTCAGCAACTGGTTATGCTCAAACCAATGTTCCTGCCAGGTGGCCGGCGGTGTTTGTGATTTTGCAGCTAGTGGACATAGCGCCAGGAATAACAGGGCTTTTAGTAACTGTTTTTTCATATATAGGATTGATGGTGAGGGAATACATATGATATGGTTATAGTAGGTACAGCAATACCGGTACACAGGAGTCGTACAAGTGTTGCCTAAGTACCATCCCGCTTACCGGATTATCACCTTATACCAGGAAAATAACACGAAAAGATGCACTTAATTTCTACTATTATTAGGAACGGCCTTCCCTCGCACTTCTCCTTATATTTATCGCACTTCTCAAAAAATCTATATGCAACCTATCTTTACTTCCCCTCATTTCACGCGTGCTGTGGCATGTGTAAGCTTTTTATTTTTGTTTATTGGTTCCCTTATCCCGGCAAGATCGCAGACCCTTCCCTGTGACGCCGCACGTGTTGAAACGCACGCTGGCAGCAGCGCCTGCACCGGCTGTGAGATCAGCAATCCTGCTTATGCAGTGGATGATAACATGATCTCCGCTTCCTCGCTTGTCCTGCTGCCGCTCGGTTCCGGAGCTTATGTTCAGCAGACCCTGCATTTCAGCGGCGCCAGCAGCCAGGGTGACAGTATTTACCTGTACCTTTCCTTCCTGAGCGCTATCATGGATGTGAATGTGCTGAAGAACATACAGCTGGCCACCTATAACGGAACCACCTATAACAACGACAGGGCGGCAGTAGCCGCACCGGCATTCCGTATTCAGTTCCTTACTGCAGAACAGGTAGTAGTAAAGTGGGCGCCGTCCAAAACCTTCGACAGGCTGGAGCTTCGCCTGGCAAACAGCCAGTCCACACCTTTGCTGAGAGTGAATGTGCACTATGCTAACCGCGGGAATGCGGCTCCCGCGTTGCCCAGCAGTACGGTAACCATCTGCTCCGGCTCGGCTACCGTAATACAGCCCAGCAGTGCACCTGGCACCAGCCTCCAATGGTACACGGAACCCAGCGGCGGATGTCCCTTCCAGACAGGCCCCCAGTTTACAACACCGGTACTCACAGATACGGCTACTTATTATATAGCCACCGCTAAAGGCGCCTGTGTTACCGCCCAACGTACATCCGTGACGGTGAATGTGCAACCGGGTATAAAGAAGCAATGGGATAAAACCTATGGCGGCTCTAAATATGATGATATGAGAGTGATGCTGCCCGTTAGCAATGGCCGTTATTTCCTGGCCGGCACTACGCAATCGCAGGATGGTAATGTCACCAACCCCAGGAGCGGCAACAGGGCCTGGGTAACAAAGGTCGGCGGCCTGGGCGGTATCTTGTGGAACAAGACCTATTCCAACAATGCATACCCTAACTATTATGGGCAGACGGTATTGTCTGCAATGATACCAGTGGACAGCAGCAAATTCCTGCTGGGAGGAATGGTGGACTATTGGGATTATTCATATAAGGCGTGGGTAGCCAAAATCGACTCTAATGGCAATCAGCTGTGGGAGCGTTCCTTTTATCTGGGAACCAGTACAACCATAGATTTTAAATATGTTAAGCTGACTAGCGTAGTAATGGCAAGTGATGGTGGGTATTTGCTGGGCGGCTATGCAAATAAGGATACGACTTATCCTAATGATGATACGGATAACTGGATCATAAAAATAGATGGCAGCGGTAATTTGCAGTGGCAGAAAATATTTGCGGGCAGTGCTTATGATTACCTGGAATGTATATTGCCCACAGCAGATGGCGGATATTTGCTGGGAGGCTCCAGTGCTTCCAGCGATGGCGCTGTTGGTGACGGTAATAATGGATTAGATGATTTCTGGCTGCTGAAAATAACTGCCACCGGTGATAAGGTATGGGATAAGACCTATGGCGGCAGCGGATCAGAAAAGATGGAGCGCATCCTGCAAACCAGCGATGGGGGGCTGCTCCTGGGAGGAACCACGAGTAGCCCGGCCGGTGGAGATGTGACCAAAGGGGCCCTGGGCAATGATATCTGGCTCGTTAGAACAGACGCCAATGGCAATAAGCTGTGGGACAATACCCTCGGCGCTCCTTTAGTAGGATGCCGCCTGCATACCATGCTCGCCACTGATGACGGATTCTTGCTCGGAGGTTCAACAAATGCTCCCGGCAACAGTGGAGATATAACGGATGCTGGTAACGGCGACTTAGACTTCCTGATCCTGAAAGTAGATGCGCAGGGAAAAAGGATGTGGGACAAAACGCTGGGAGGCAGCGAGGCTGATGAACTTTACAGTTTGGTACCGGCTGCAGACGGAGGCATCTATGCTGGCGGCTTTACCAAATCTCCGCGCGGCGGAGACCTGACGGAAGAAAACGAAGGCCTGACAGATGCCTGGCTGGTAAAGTTGTTGGGTAATAACTGTTCCCAGCTTGGAACTGCTGCAACGGCGAAGATGGATAACACGCAAACATTTGCTGCCACCGCTGCTTCCATGGATAACAAAGCAAACGAACAGCAAACAGTTCTGAAAGCTTTTCCCAATCCCTTCACACAGCAGCTGCAGCTACGCTATACTGTTCGTAAGACCGGCCGTGTCAGCCTGCAGCTCTACGATATGCAGGGCAAACAGATCGCCAGTCTGAAAGATGCAGTAGTACAGGCAGGCGTTTATAATGAGACCATCGATGGCAGTAATTTCACCAGTGGCAGCTATATCTGCAGGTTGCTGCTCGACGGATCAATGTACTCAGAGACCGTGATCAGGCTATAAATGAAAATAACATACAACCAAACAGCCCTCACAGTCTTACTGTGGCGGCTGTTTTGTTTTTAAGGCCTGCTGTATCACCGGCAGCAAGGTATTGGCGATACGGTCAAAGCCGAGATCTGTAAGATGAATATACCGCAGGCTGATGTTCCCGCAGGTATTTTATAAAGGGATAAGATCTTTCCCTGATAAGCTCCGCTGAAGGATTAGGAATGCAGTCCAATACATAGCAATCTGCCGGAACCGTAGCCAGGTAATTAGCCACTGCTGCTTCCATTTTTGCGTTGCCGCTGAAGCCCAGGTTAATCACATCATATCCGGTACGGCGCTGGAGCCGGGCGGGATAAGCCATGCCTGGCCTGCTGGCCGATGCGCCCTGTACTACGCTGGAACCGTTTAGCCAGGCCCTGAACCACCGCCGGCATCTCGCGGGTTTCCGTGCTGTCAATGCGCTGGTAAGGCAGGATCGTGGTTTTGGCTTTGCCCCTCATCGTGAGGGAAGCAGCATCTACATAACGCAGGCTGTCCTGTGAAAAAGCGGGTTTCACGAAAGACAGCACTGCACTTAGAAATAGCAGGACTTTCATGTTTTTACATTCAGATCTAATAATACAGGATTTATTTCACTAATGATATTTCCCGCCCGCAATTATTGAAGAAGGACGCTACATTGCTGCAACGTCCTTAAATTTTTTTGTGTGTATGTTATTGTGGTATAAGATAACGATAGTAGCCGGTTATAGTGGTCGTATCGTAGGGCGGCACATCATTTTTCATTGTGCCGCTGAAGGTGCCGTTAATATATTCGCCGGGCTTGCCGGATTTGTTGATAGTACACCTGACTTCGCCTGAATAGCTGGCACGGGTAGAAAATTCCCAGAAAGAGGCATGGGAGGTATAAGTGCCTGGCGCCAGGTTCAATGGCAGGTAAACAGAAAGCTCAGCGCCTGAATAATAGTCCTTGGGGAAGCCGTCTATATACCAGGCCGTATCGATATTATGCATGGAAGTTGAGTCCTGGGGAAACACTGAGGAGAATGGTTTCCCTTTGAGAGTATAGCTTATAAACTGGCCGGGAAGCACCCCGCAGGAGTTAAGATTCCGGGTAAGTTTGTGTGGCCAGGGGTCATAATACCCGAAGGGATCTGTGACAGAAAGGGTCAGCGGCTCTTTGTCCGGGTTATCATGGTCCGAAGCGAACAGCTGGTAGGAGGATGTTCCATAGTACGTGTATTTCCAGATGGTGGCTTTGTAGCGGCCGTCTACCACAGGGAACTGATACCGGAGACCATCCACCAGTACATTTACTACGGCATTCTTCGGCAAGGCCCAGTCGCAGCCATCTACCGTGCCCGACACAATGAAAAGCCTGTTATCCACCGCTTTCAGATGGATCAGTCCCAGGTCTTTGGCTGCAGCCATTGCATCCACTGTTAGGCTCAGGAGCACATCAAAGTACCTGTCATCCATCAGCTCCAGCGTAAATGCCTCGTTAGCAGGTACCAGTAAACGTACCTGGCCTTTTACATCTGTATAGGCTTTTGCATTATGGCCATTGTTGCCCTTTATCTTTACGAGCTTATTTGCCCACGGCATGCCGGTTGTTGTATCCTGAAAGGTAGCTGTCAGCGTTGTTGCAGGAAATTCTGTGGCAAACGCTAAATAAGGAGACTTCATCTTACCGGAGTATGTGTCTCCAGTTCTGGTAGCAATGCCATATTCCTCCCATCTCGCGAGTCCGGTGTTAAAGCACCAGACGGGTATTGTTTGAGGTCCTGTCAGTCTTACGGTTTTTGTAAAAGCTACCGCTTTTCCCCCGCTTGTATCCAAATGAAGCCGCTCTCCGGCGGCGCCTACTACATCTAATATTTCGTTTACAAATGGCTGGAGCAACACTTCGTTTCCGTTCTTATTGATGCCCCTTAGATTGCCGGGACTGGCGGAGTATGACTCCGAGGAAGTTATATTATTATCATCAGCAAAGTACCACATGCGGAGGTGAGCCTGACCGGTGTACACGCTGTTATCTTCTTTTAAGAGCTGATTGGGCAAAAAAGTATACTGGTCGTCGTATAAATCCACCACCCCTCCGGTAGCTGCATTAAATGAAGCCTCGCTAAAATCATAGGCAATGGTCAGGTCTATGCGCACATTCTGGATCTGCTCTTCGTCAGTAATCATCACCGTGCGGGTAATATCGAATTGCCCATCCTTCAGTACCGTGATAACTGCTCCATCTTTATCCACTTTTACGTCTTTCAGGATAAAAGCGCCCAGCTTATCGGTCACTACAGTTTTGCCGCCGCATTTAACCAGCGCGCCTGCAACCGGCTGGTTCGGCAGGTTGCTGAAAGTCATTGCATATACACGTCCCTGGATGGTAGTGGTAACTTCATGCACCGGCTCCGGACCAGGGTCTGTGTCATGATCAGGTGTCGGCTGAACGTCCTTCGAACAGGAAAATAATACGCAAAGGCTTACTAAGATAGCGCCCAGCGAAAGAATCTTTTTCATAGGTTAAGGGTGTTTAAATGTATCCTGCGGATTATCCCAAGCTACAGGTCAACTAAAATATTATGCAATATTACATATTTAAATTTAAATATAAGTGTTAGGTGCCGGGATGAGGTAATCCCGGTCGTTGTTTTGCCTGGTACAGCCCGTCCTTCGCCCACTTCGCTGTTTAATACTTGACTTCCCCTTTCACCCCGGAGTATTTTTGCATCACCAAAACAAAATAGTTTACCTCAACAGAACATTTGAACAATGAAAACAGTAAAAAACTTCCTCGCCAGTATCGTATTAAACGGAATACTAACTTTGCTTGGGCCGCTTGCCCTGGCGCAAAGCAACACTACTCCGGACACATCGGCGTCCGCGATCCGTCCTTTCCGCGTGCACATTGCAAACAGTGAATTGAAGGACCTTCGTAAACGGATCAATGCCACCCGCTGGCCCGGTAAGGAAACAGTAGCAGATCATTCCCAGGGTGCACAGCTCGCCAACCTGCAGGAGCTCGTTCACTACTGGGGAACCGATTACGACTGGCGTAAAGCCGAAAAGAAGCTGAACAGCTATCCGCAGTTCAAAACAAAAATCGATGGTATCGACATTCACTTCATTCATGTAAAATCGCCCCACCCAAATGCATTGCCTTTGATCATCACGCATGGCTGGCCCGGCTCCGTTTTTGAACAGATCAAGCTCATTGAACCCCTGACTGATCCCACTAAGTATGGCGGCCGTGCAGAAGACGCCTTCGACGTGGTAATACCTTCTTTACCTGGTTTCGGATTTTCGGGACAGCCCACCGAAGCTGGCTGGGGACTGGAACGCATCGCTCTGGCATGGGATACTTTGATGAAGCGCCTGGGCTATGAAAAATATGTTGCGCAGGGTGGCGACTGGGGCGCCGGTGTAGTAGAAGCCATGGGCAGACAGGCTCCCGGCGGATTGTTAGGAATCCATACAAACTTGCCGGCAGCAGTAACAAATGAAGTGGGCGCTGCCCTGGGTGGTGCAGCCATTCCGGCCGGATTCTCTGAGAAAGAGCGCGCCTCGGTGAAAGACCTGCAAACCTACCTCATGAACGGCGGACTGGCCTACCTGACCATGATGGGCGCACGGCCACAGGCGGTGAGCTACGGCCTGACAGATTCTCCCACCGGCCTCGCTGGCTGGATGCTCGTACACGGTGGCTTTGAGAAATGGACGTACGGTAAAGACCCGCAACAGTCGCCTACCAAAGACGATGTGCTGGACAATTTTACCCTGTACTGGCTGACGAATACCTCCGCTTCCTCCTCCAGGATCTATTGGGAGAACCGCGGAACAAGCCTGATCAGTGCGGCTGCGCAGAAGACGAATGAGATTAAAGTTCCTGTGGCGATCACCGTCTTTCCTGATGAGGTCTTTCGTGCACAGGAAAGCTGGGCCAGGCAGGCTTTCCCTAAGCTCAGCTACTTCCATGAAGCGGATCGTGGCGGACACTTCGCTATGTGGGAATACCCGGAACTTTTCGCCAGCGAGCTCCAGGCAGCGTTTAGATCCCTTCGTTAATGGTGTCCGGTGGGCGCTTGGAATTGGCGGCTTCAGCCCTGATTTTGACCGCCTCACCGCTTTGTGTTTGTCATCGATAGTCGATAAATTTAATTTTAATATAAAATGAAGACTATGAATTGGAACGACGTCTTACAATTAGCACAGCAGAATCTCACTCCCCCCAAACGTGTTGAGAAAACAGATGAAGAATGGAAGCAATTACTTACACCAGAACAATACCGGGTAACCCGGCAGCACGGTACTGAGAAACCTTTTAGCGGAGAGTACTGCGAAATTTATTCTCCCGGCATATACAACTGCGTTTGTTGTGGAACAGAGCTGTTTGACTCCACCCGGAAATTTAACTCGCTCAGCGGCTGGCCCTCTTTTACCGAGCCGGTACAGCAGAATGTAATGAAATACCGGTCCGACAGAAGCTTCGGCATGCAGCGGATAGAAGTATTATGCAGCGTGTGTGATGCCCACCTGGGGCATGTCTTCCCCGATGGGCCGCCGCCTTCCGGATTGCGTTTTTGCATTAATTCTGTTTCGCTGAAAAAACAAACAGCGGATGCTTTAGAAACGGCCACTGTAGGCAGCGGTTGTTTCTGGTGTACGGAAGCCGTTTTCAACGAGCTGGACGGGATTGCCGAGGTAGTATCCGGCTACGCCGGTGGTAAAACGGAAAATCCAAGCTACAAGCAGGTCACCACTGGTGACACCGGGCATGCGGAGGTAGTGCAATTGCGCTTTGATCCGAAGAAGATTTCCTATGCCGACCTGCTGCGGATCTTTTTTGTTACACATAATCCCACATCACTCAACAGGCAGGGAGCCGACGTAGGCACACAATACCGCTCCATCATCCTGTATCATAATGAAGCGCAGGAACAGACAGCCAGGGAGATTATTAACGAGATGCAGGAGTATTATGATAAGCCTATTGTAACGGAAGTAGCGCCTTATACCGCCTTTTACAAGGCAGAAGCCGCGCATCAGAATTTCTACCGCGACAACCCGGATCAGGCCTATTGCCAGGTGGTGATTACACCGAAGCTGCAGAAGTTAAGAGCGAATTTTACCCAGGCATTGAAGAAGAAAACGGAGCAGATTTAATTTGATTGCTACCGATTATGGCATCGTGAATGAATATCAAAGCCGCGTAGATCTTATGATTTACGCGGCTTTTCTGTTGAGGATAACCTCATTTCCTGCATTATTGCTGCATCAATAGGAAAACGCTCTTGTATAAGTACCCCATAGCCCGCCATTAAATGTTTGCGTAGTCACCGCCTTGATGAGCTGCTTATTATCATTGTAAATAAAGGTGAAATTCCAGTCCACCCGGGCTTGCGTATTTGTAATAGTTGTGACGCCTGCAAGCATGTTTTTGTTGAAGTAGGTTTCGTCACTGGCGATCTCAAAAGTGCCAAGCTGGTCATCAACATTAAACAAAGAAATTGATTTAAACACATTAGGGTCACTGTTATAGGTCAACTTTGTTTCCCCTACGAGATAGTTGCTCACATCGTACGTCTTTATGTTGGTAATGTTACTATCCGTCATCTGGTATGTATTATACCCCCAAAATGTAGGCTTCCCGTTATTGATATCAGGATCGATAACGTAAGTAGTCTTCTTTACAAGAGCGCCGTTTGTGTACACCAGCGTGTCTGTATACACCCTCACCGCGGCGTTACGCTTGGTGCTGGTTTTCGTTAACCGGTTCTCTGCATCGTAAGTGTAGCTGATAGTTACAACGGAACCATCATATTTTGCCACTACCTGGCTCAGATTTCCGGTGCTGTCATAAGTCCCGGTCACCGAAGCTCCTGTGGTAGTATTGGTGACCTTTTCAACCTGCTTATTGGTGTTATATTTAAAAACGAAAGAAGTATCCTTTTTCCCGGTTCCCTGTTTCATACCGACGAAGTAAGGACCACCCGGGTGGAAACTTGTGTCCGGACCGGCATCATCTTTACTACAGGAAACAAGCGCCATAGCCGTGCATAATAGCATTGGAATTGCAAATTTCATTCTCATAAGTATAAGCTTCATGCGGTGCAAAACTAAATGTTTAAGTTGGGAATAAAATAGCATATACATGTCACACTAAGATCAAAAAAGCCGTGGACAATCATCCACGGCTTTTCAACACCAGACATATTATCTCATTGCTTCACCAGCGTAAACGTCATTCTATCCCCCTTCTCCATCGTATTCTCCGCATAATAGGTGAGGGTCTTACAATCATACGACGCAATCGTTCCATTCAGCGTGCCATCACTCCGCAAAGTATTACCATGTACTTCCCAGGTACCCTGCTCCGTTCCTTTCGGTGAGCATTCCGTGCCCGCATCGTCATATCTGTAGGTTCCGTCACCTTTCAGCACCAGGATATTGTCTTTCTCACAATCTTCCATAGGCGACAGGTAATCCACCGGAGCTGCTGAGGCGCTCTCCTTATATTCCAATGCTGCCAGCTTATAATTCCCGGCAATCCCGCTTAAGCTGATCTCGCAAGCCGCCGGCTTAGTTTCTTCTTTTTTACAGGATAAAAGGATGCTGCCGCTTACCATTACCATTAAGGCCCATTTCATAGTAGTTGTTTTCATATTTTTCAATTAAGTGTTTATAGCAATACCCCGCTGCCGGATCGAATGGTTGGGGAAAGAAGAAAAAATATTTTTTTTGCCCTTTACCCAACCTTTGGCCAAAAATGGAGGTATTGATGAATACCGGTCTATCTAAAAGCAGCCGGATTTCATATATTGGCAAATATTAAATGGATGAGAAACAGGCTATTATTAATGATCGGGGCGGCCATCTGGCTAACGGGCTGCGGCACTTCTATAAAGCTGGCTGTACCGGAAAAATTTAAGGAACAGGCCACCATGCAACATGTGGACGGAGCCAGGGGGAACCGGATGTCCTTTGCAGGCTATACCACCTCTAAAATAAAAAGAGGTATACATATGAAGTACCCGGGCTGGGGAGGCAGGGGCTTTTTCCTGGAAAACCTGCTATGGAACCAGGTAGGCATCTCCAAGACCGGGGTAGTAGAGAAAGAAAAGGCAGGCTTCCGCTACGCCCTGACCGACGGCAGGAACCTTGCGGAGATCTATGCCACTGAAAAGCAGGTGACAGAAACGGATGATTACGAGCTCACGAAGGGTGGAGGGATCTTTAACGGTTTTGAGGTGCTGCAGCATTATGAATATATCTTCTCTGCCCTCATCAGCATGGATACGACGCAGGAAAGCAAAACCTGGGAACTGATGATGACCAACCTGTACGACCGTAAAGCGCTGCACGACAAAAATCCTTTCGCGTACGTTAAACCGGAGGATAAGGGCCTGGCCACCAACGGTACCGACACGATCTTTGTAAAGCCGCTTAGCCTGCAGAAAACGGAGGTCTCCAATGGCAAAACCGGACAGCTGCCTTTTAAATTGATATCGGGATACGAGTTAAGCATAGACGGCGGCGTAGTCGCCATCGTGGATATGATCGACCGGAACATCTGGTTCTATAAGGACCTGTCAGCCGGAGATAAATTAAGTATCAGCGCTATTGCTACCGCCCTCTTTGCACGGCGGGTGCATGATGTAAAATGGTAAATGGCGTAAAGACCACTGGAACAGGAATTAAGTAATATTATCACTGATTGTTGCAATGGCGACAGGAAAGCACAGGAGCAACTCTATCGGCAGCTGTATAGCTTTGCAATGGCTATCGCTATGCGTTACGCTATTGACGAGCATGAAGCAGCCGATATCCTGGGCCATGCTTTCGTGAAAATGTTCCGCAGCATCCATTCCTTTGATGTCAGTAAAGGAAATTTCCACGGCTGGCTGAAGAAGATCATCATCAATGAATCCCTGGACCATATCAAACAGCGCAGCCGCTTCAGCAGCCTGGAGCTGGGAGTAGCCGAAGAGCCTTTTGTGGATAACAGTATTATCGAAAAAACAGATGCCGCCGCCATATTGCGGCTGATCAAACAATTACCACCGGCAACACACGCCGTGTTCGTGCTATATGCCATTGATGGTTACACCCACAAGGAGATTGCAGCACAGTTAAGCATCAGTGAGGGTACCAGTAAATGGCATTTAAGTGAGGCAAGGAAAATTTTACAACAAAAATTAACAGCGATAAAAAATTAGTGAATAAAACCACACCATACGAGCAATTAATAACAGCAAAGCTGGACGAGATCCCTGTGCCGGATATGGCAGACAGCATCTGGGCCAGCATTGAAATGCAGTTGGATGCGGTTCCTGCTTCACCGGATAATACGCCTCAGCCTAAAAAAACGATCAAATTCAATGGTAAAGGCTGGTACGGTATCGCAGGCGTTGCGGCCGTTAGCGCCACGCTATGGTGGTATACCAGTCATAAAGAACATACTACAGAAAAAACAACACCCGTAATAACAGTGCCTGCACCCCAGGCGCCGATAGTTGATAGCAGCACATCAGTGCCGCCTGTTGAAAAACAACTGCTTCCTTCTGTTAAGCCGAAAAAGGATACAGTGGAATTTATTAAAGCGCTTCCCAACATTGATTCTACTGCTCATGAGGTACTTCCAGCGCCTAAAGCTGATTCACAGCTGTTAAAATATCAAAGCATCTTTATTCCCACCAGGGATTCTGCCAGCATGCCTCCGCCCAAAAAGAGCAGAGGCGTAAAAGGGATCTCTGAAGATGATTACAAGATATCTGCAGGCAGTAAGGATTCGGCAGGGCAAAAACCATAAGCGGACTATTTGCGCCTCCTCCATTCCTTCTCCATTCCCCTCATGACAACTTTATGGAAATTTCACCGATCCCCACTTGCCTTTCACAGGAATAATCAGCACCTTTCACCGATCAATCATTGTAGCAGACCGTCGCCACAACTTACTTTGTCCTACATTCGTTAACTATTAATTCCATTTCCATGAAGACGTCCAGACGCACCGCCCTGGCCCTTATTTTCGTTACTTTATTGATCGACTCCATGGGATTTGGTCTCATCATTCCCGTGATGGCAGACCTCGTTGCCCAACTGAAAGGCATTCCGGTAAACGTGGCCAGCACCTACGGCGCCTTCTTACTCTCGGCCTTTGCCATTATGCAATTTGTATTTTCGCCGGTAGTCGGCAACCTAAGCGACAGATATGGCCGCCGACCCATCCTGCTGATCTCTTTATTAGGCTTCGGTATCGACTATTTTATCTTGGCATGGGCGCCTTCTTACGAATGGTTATTTGTAGGCAGGATCATCGCCGGTATCACTGGCGCCAGCTTTACCACTGCATCTTCTTACATTGCAGACGTCAGCCCTGATGAAACCTCCAAAGCAAAGAATTTCGGCCTGATAGGCGCCGCTTTTGGTATGGGCTTCGTACTGGGCCCCGCCCTGGGCGGACTGCTGGCGCGCTTTGGGATCAGAGCGCCTTTCTATGCAGCCGCAGGACTTTGTCTGCTCAACTGCCTGATCGGGTATTTCCTCTTACCGGAATCTTTACCTAAAGACAACCGCCGGGCTTTTGACTGGAAACGCGCCAATCCTTTCGGCTCATTAAAATTCTTATTAAAACACCCGGAGATCGGCGGACTGGCGCTCTGTTTCTTCCTTTTGTACCTCGGCTCACAAGCGATACAGAGCAGCTGGAACTTTTTCACCATTTACCGCTTTAACTGGAGCGAAGGGATGGTTGGTATCTCCCTGACCGTTGCAGGCGTATTAATGGCCTTGGTACAGGCCGGGTTAACAAGAGTGGTCAATCCTAAACTGGGGAATGAAAAAAGTACTTACCTGGGCCTTTCACTATACATCGTAGGACTCTTATTATTTGCCTTTGCCACCCAGGGGTGGATGATGTTTGCTATCCTGGTGGTGTACTGCCTGGGCGGTATCTGTGGTCCTTCCTTACAATCCGTTATATCCGGATACGTGCCCTCCAATCAGCAGGGAGAATTACAAGGTGCACTGACCAGCCTGATGAGCCTTACCACTATTTTTGGTCCGGTAGTGATGAACAGCGCCTTTGCTTATTTCACTACAGATAAAGCGCCCTTCCATTTTCCAGGCATACACTTTTTCATCGGCGCCATTTGCATGCTGTTCGGCTTAATACTTGCCAACAAAGCAATGGCCAGGGGAAAGAAAGAACATCCGGTAGCTCCGGCGGTGGAAATATAGCAGCTATGCACTCAGCGCCGCACGCTCCAGGCTCGCAGCAAATAAAGGTGTTTCCAAACGGTTGTGATCAATGGAAACAGGCTGCCGTTGTGTTTTGAATAACTCAAAAGGAATACCCTGGCGTTCGAGGCCCTTGATCATATCCTCCGTAGCATGAGAGATGACCCTGTTTGTAAATTCACATTGTGTGGCGCTGATCGCTTTTACAGAAAGCTCCCAATGAACGTGAATGACCACACGGCCGGTTGGTCCAAATACATCAGAAAAAGAAGTGAGTATCAGGTGGTGCGGCTCCGACAATTCTTCCTGGTAATGCTGCACCATGGGAGAGCCGCCTAATACTTCCACATTGATCGACATCCGGCGTCCATCCGCGCCAATCGTTTTTGCTGCCGCCACATGTGCATGAGAACATCCCTGGTATTCCGTCTCCGATAAATTAAATACCCATTCCGGTATATTTATTTTTTCGATCGGTGCATTGATGACTGCTGTAAAGCTGGAATCAACAATTTGATCTGCTATTTTCATATAAATGACGGTTTTATTAGTGAGCATTTACAGGTATTCCTTTACCCTCCAGCACCTCTACCACCTCTTCTGTCGTAAGAATGGCATGTGCAAAAGATGGTCCGTTGACTTCATGAGCGGCATGCATCTTCTCCCAGTTATTGGCGGCTGTAGCATCTCTTACCAGCGTAACATGATATCCCAGTTCCATACCGAAGCGGCCGGTGGATTCCACGCAGGTATTGGCCAACATACCAATGAGTATGATCCGGTCAATATCGTGCTGCTTTAGTTGCTGGTCAAGATCTGTATTGGCAAAACCACTTTGCGACCAATGCTCTTTGATGATCACGTCTCCTGCCTGCGGCTGGAACTCGTCATGGAAGGTGCCTCCCCAGCTGCCCTTCGCAAACACCTGCCGCTGGCTGGTGGACAGCTGCGTAGCATTGGGGTATTTCCAGTTCATCAGGTCATTGGGTTCAGCACGGTGATGAGGTACATAGAAAACCTGCATCTGAAGGCCTCTGGCTGCTTTCATTATTTTAGCCATATTTTCCACCAGGTGCACGCCTTCGATCACTTCCTTCGAGTTGGGATATGCTTTGCCATCCGGGTGTAGAAAGTCATTATAGGGGTCTATTATTAAAATAGCGGTCCGTTTAACCTGGTAAGGTCCATATATTTCAAAGCCCCTTGCTGATTGATGGTCCATCTGATAAGGATTTATTGAATGAATTAACTCTTGATACTGCCGCTGCTCAATTTGCTGGAACCTGTTCTGAACTGCCTGAAAGCCGCCCGCATTTCTTTGGTGAATTGTTCCGGTTGTTCCCATGCAGCAAAGTGGCCGCCTTTATTCAGTTTGTTAAAATAGACGAGTTTGGGATACGCCTTCCTGGTCCAGCTCTCGGGCGCTGCATAGATCTCATCCGGGAAAACGCTCACCGCCACCGGGATCATTACGTTCCGCGGATCGAAGAAACCGCCCTTGGCATGCTGAAAGGCTTCCCAGTATAACCGCGCAGAAGAAACCGCCGTATTGGTGAGCCAGTATAAGGTGATATTGTCGAGAATATCATCGCGTGTCAAACCCTCTTGTTGCCCATCGAAAACCCGCGTGATCAGTTCATAGCTGCGGGCATCATGATCCAGCATCCAGGCTGCCAGCCCCACAGGCGAGTCTTCTATCCCATAAAGTGTCTGTGGCCGCAGGCCCATTTCATTCGCATAGCCCAGGCCTTTTTTGTAAAAGAAATCCAGCTGCTGATAGGCATTCTTTTCATCGGCAGACAAGCCATCCGGCGCGCCGCCGCCAGCAGACAATGCCTTGGAGATATCTGCAGGAACAGTGGCAGGCATGTTCGTGTGAATGCCCAGCAATTCAGGCGGCGCTATCAGGGCCATTGATTCAGATACCGCATTGCCCCAGTCGCCACCCTGCGCTACATATTTTTTATAGCCCAGTCGCCTCATCAGCTCAATCCATGCATTGGCCACCTTTACAGGATCCCAGCCGGTAACCTGCGGTTGTCCGGAAAAGCCATGCCCTGGAAGTGAAGGGATCACCACATCAAAAGCATCTTCCGCTGTTCCGCCATAGGCAGTAGGGTCGGTGAGGGGACCGATGACCTTCATCTGTTCTATAATAGAGCCCGGCCAGCCATGCGTGATGATCATCGGCAAGGCGTTCTTATGCTTTGAACGAACATGTATGAAATGAATGTCCACGCCATCTATATTGGTAATGAATTGTGGCAAAGCGTTCAGCTTTGCTTCCATCTTTCGCCAGTCATATCCGGAGGCCCAATACTCGGCCAGTTTTTTCATGGTGCCTAGTTGTACACCTTGCGTCTCGTCATTGACAGTTTCCTTTTCCGGCCATTTAGCCGCCTGGACACGACGTTTGAGATCTGCCAGTTTTTCTTCCGGTACTTCGATATGGAAAGGCCGGATGCTTTCATCGGTTCCGGGCTTTAAGGAGGCGGCGGTCTGTGCGTCGCCGGGAAAACCTTGTAAAACAGGGGCTACTGCCACCATTGCAGCTGCAAGGATACTTTTATGCTTTTTCATAGTGCATTTTTTATTGAGTAATGATTGCAGGTGTAAGTTATATGCAATGGCGCCGCAAGGCAATCCTGAAAGACGGGACGCAGGCAAATTAAGGGCTGAACCGGGCAGTGGGCTCCTTAAGTTTTTGTAATGCCCAGCTTTTTCATTTTAGACTTTAATGTGGAGGGAGGAAGGTTCAGCACCGCCGCTGCTCCGTCGCTCCCCCAGATCTTTCCATTACATTTTTTAAGCACGCTGATGATATAGTCACGTTCATTTTCATGGATCGTTTTAAAAGGGAGATCGCCAGGCTGTAAAGCTATATTTATAAGGGGTGTTGGCAGTGAGATCTCTTCAATAATATTCCCTTTGCTAAGCAGCACACTTCTTTCGATGAGATGTTCCAGCTCACGGATATTACCGGGCCAGCTATAGCCCATCATGGTTTTAAAAACTTTATCAGAAACCCCGCTGATCTTTTTTCCTGCTTTCCGGTTATAGATCTGCAGAAAATGTTCCAGCAGCAAAGACAGATCATCCATTCGCTCCCTGAGCGCCGGTAAAGTGATGGGGAATACATTCAGCCGGTAATACAGGTCCAGCCGGAAACGCCCTTCCGCTACTTCTTTTTCTAAATTCCGGTTGGTGGCAGCGATAACACGGACATCGATCTTCACCGCTGATCTGCCGCCGATGGGCTCAATTTCTTTTTCCTGTAATACACGTAACAATTTTACCTGCAGGTCAACCGGCATTTCGCCGATCTCATCTAAGAAGATCGTTCCTCCGCTGGCCTGCTCAAACTTGCCGGTCCGCTTGTCAGTAGCGCCCGTGAAAGCCCCTCTTTCATGACCGAATAATTCAGACTCGATCAGGGTAGGCGGCAAGGTGGCACAGTTCACTTTTACCAGGGGCTTCCCGCTGCGGGGTGACAGCTGGTGAATGCAGTTGGCGAACCGTTCTTTCCCTGTTCCGCTTTCTCCCGATAGCAGTACTGCCGTATCAAAAGGGGCTACCTGTGTGATATGGTCCAGTACATTCAGTAAGAGATGGCTCTTACCTACAATGCCTTCCTGCTGAAATGCGTTTGAATGGCTGTGCTCATTCGTTACCAGCCTGTTGACAGCTCGTTCGCTGACAGTCGCGTGTGATTGTTCGACGATGTTGATCAGCGTTGCCTGTAAACGTAACAGCAACCCGATGTGGGAGCTGCTGTATGTATCCGGCCGCCGGCTGTAAAAGCAGTACGTGCAGGTTTCCCCGTTCTGCAGCAGTAAGGGAAATGACAGCAGGGATTTCATGCGGAAGGTGTCCCTGGCTATTTTTTCCAGAGATGCAGTCCCGGAGATCTCCTCAAAATCATGTTCATTGAAGAAAGCGGCAGCAGTTCTTTCCCTTCCTGCCGCCGTCAGTATTTTTATCAGCTCGCCGGGTGTATGGCCGCTAAGCGTTGACAGCTCCCTGATGGAGATGCTTTGATATTCATTAAAGCCGATCCTTAAAAAGCTGATGGCGTTACCGGATGATCTTTCCGGATCATTGAACCCGATGGCCAGGTAATCGAAAGGTATTTCCGTTTGCAATATTTCTCCTGCAGATAATAGCTTTTCGTTAAAGGAGATATAGCCGTTTGCTACATTTTCCATTTTCTGTACCAGCTCGCCTTCCCGGCGATGCTGTGAGGCACGGCTGTGCTCGTGGCGGTATCGTGCAATTTCCAGGGTCACCAGCAGGTCTTTTTCCCGGAAGGGCTTTACAATGAAACCATAGGGCTCTGTAGTTTTTGCTGCATTCAGGATCTGTTCGTTTGAATTGGCCGAGAGGTAAATAAAAGCGATGTTATCTTCTCTCAGTTGTCTGGCGAGGTCAATACCGGTGAGCTTTCCTTTCAGGAAAATATCGAGTAGTACCAGGTCTGGTTTTTCTTCCCGCAGTATTTCCTGGGCTGCGGTAACCGAACGGGCAATGCCGCAGACCTGGTAACCGGCCTTTCTCAGCATCAGCTGGAGGTCATTGGCTTCTACGAACTGATCTTCTACGATGAGGACTTTTTTATTCACGGTTCAGTTAATTGTTCATTGCAAATGTTTCCATTAAGGGGCCGGGCCTTTTAATGCCATGGTCGTATATAAAGGAGATCTTTATAGTAGTGCCGTTGTTGTTCTCCATAGAAAAATGCCCGTCCAGGTCTCCGCTCAGTCCCTCCATGAGGCTCATGCCCAGTGAAGAAGGCTTTTTATAGTTGAAGCCGGTAGTCATACCAATGCCATTATCGGCGATACTGAGCGTATATTCGTCCTCTGCGGTATTGGTCAGTGTGATGGAGATGATTCCCTGTCTGTCATCCGGGAACGCATACTTGATGGCATTGGTAATGGCCTCGTTCAATATCAGTCCCAGGGGTACGGCCTGGCTCACGTCCATTTCGAGCGGCTCCAGGGCATATTCAAAGCGGATCCGTTGCCCGGTGCCGAAGCTGTCTGCGAGGTAGGATGACAGTTCGCGGATATAGAACGACAGATCGATAGAAGAAACGTTTTCCGAACCGTATAATTTCTGGTGAATGAGCGACATGGCGTGCACCCGGTGCTGGCTGTCGTGTATGGCGGTAAGCGCTGGCTCATTACTGATGTATTGCGACTGGGAATTAAGCAGGCTCATGACCAGCTGCAGGTTGTTTTTTACGCGGTGATGGATCTCTTTTAACAGCCAGTCTTTTTCGTTCAGCAAATGCCGCAGGGAACGGTTTTGCTGCTCAATTTCCTGCTGTTGTATTTCGAGTTTTTTATTTGTTCGCTGCTTTGTCCTCACATTATGAAATAGCAGCCCGGCAATAACGAGTGACAATGCCATGCCCCCCAATGTCCAGTTGCGTGTATTGGCTGTTTGTACTAAACGGCTTTGCTGCAGCTTGCTTTCTTTCTCCAGCAGTTTAATATTCTGTTCTTTTTTTTCGGTTTCATACTTTGCCAGTACTTCCTGCAGTTGTTTATTTTTGGCCTCATTGAATATGGAATCATTCAATTGCCGGAATTCATTTAAATGCCCGATAGCCGGAAGGTAATTCCCAACAGCGGAATCCGTTTTAAAGAGCATCAGGTAGATATCTTTGATCGTATTAGCGGAGTTGTTGAGAAAGGCCTCCTCCAGGGCGGTCTTAAATTGGGCGGCTGATTTTGTGAACTGTTTTTTGCCGAAGTAATACACGCCGAGATCATAGGCTACATCTCTTCTTATTTCATTGTTCTTTCCGAGCAAAGGCAGTAGATTGATCATTTCCTGGCGATACTTATCCGCCAGGGAATATTTCCCGGCAGATTGATAGTAATAAGCAAATGTCCTGGCCAAACTGGCCCTGCCATATGGATCGGAAGGGCGGTTCTTTTTTGTAAAGCCTGACAGGAATGTACGTGCTTCGTCAAATTTCTTTTGTTTTATCAGATCATGAACGAAGAAACCGGCTTCCCGGACATAATAGAAGTCAACAGGATTGGGGGGAGGTAGTTTGAAGATGATCCGGTAATATTCAATACTCTTTTCGGGCTGGTCCAGTTCATCATACAAGTGGGCCGCCTGGCAATAAAAAATGATTGTCCAGGCATTATTGCTGTCTGGCATTGTTTCTATGGTGAGCAAAGCATAGTAAAGCGCTTTGCTGTAATTTCCTTTCAGCTGGTTCGTTACAGAAAGCAGGTTATAGGTGTAGCATAGCTTCGGGGACCGGATCGCCTTCAGCCTGGACAGGACGCTTAATAATTCACGCGCTGCAAGATCGAGCTTGCCCTGTTTCATATGGGTATCTGCAATGTGTTTGTCGCAATCTATCTCGTTTTCTTTGTCATTAATCTGATGATAGAGCGACCTCATTCTTTCGAAGCAATTTATTCTCGTGAGACCAACGGTATCCATTTCCTGGATATTAAAGGCCAGTTCCCTCCAGCGGTTTATCCGGCCTTGTACAGTGCCCAGGCTATTAATGTGCGATGTTAAGTTCGTTAAGCAGTCCTCTGCCTCTTGAAGGTTCCGGGTCTTGTAGTAGTATTTTCCTAAAAAGCATAGGATCTCCGGCTTCCATTTCGTGAAATGGACTTCATAGTCCAGCTTTTCCGCCTGCTGTAATAGCGTGAATACGGTATCCAGGTTTTCCTGCTCATCGCCCCGTTCAAAATAATATTTTAAAGACAATTGAAGCAAAAGCTGCAAACGGGTAGAATCAGGGTTGTCTTTGTGTAGTGCCGCAATCAATACGGAGGCTGGCTGATCGGTGGTGAGCTGAGCATAGGACTGCATGGCCAGGCAAAGCAGGATACTTAAAAGCAGTGATTTAAGCATACTTTAGTTTTATGAATGAATCATAAAGAATATGGTCATAAAGTTTGTTGGCCCGAACAGTAATGTGTCTATATCGATTTGCAGGTGGGGCTTCCGATGGTATTAAAGTTACATTTTATTTTACACGAATACTAACAAGCCTTCGCATATTCACAATTAATATTGACTGCTTCGTGGCCGACTTAGTCCGTCCGCCATCATTTGCCATTGACTTCAGCTCATTAATAGGATAGGTTTGTGATGAAAAGCATTCCCGCACTATTTCATCATTCCTAAAAAAGCAAACAAATGGAAACAATCACTGAATCTGCCAAAGTACTATATACGGCGAGGACCCATACCACAGGTGGCCGCGAGCACGGCGTGTCTAAAAGTTCCGATGGCCATCTTGAAATTACCTTATCCACGCCGGGCACAGATGGCTCCGGTACCAATCCTGAGCAATTATTTGCCGCCGGCTGGTCGGCCTGTTTTGAAGGCGCCATGGCCATCGGCGCGCGCAAGATGCGCATAGCGTTTCCGGAGGATACCGCTATTGACGCCGAAGTAGATCTCTGTAGTGACAAAGGACAATACTTTCTGCAGGCCCGCCTGAATATCAGCCTTCCCGGCTTGGACAGAGAAGTAGCGCGGGAGCTGATAGACTTTGCACATCAAACCTGTCCGTACTCAAGAGCTACCGCCGGGAATGTGAAGGTAGAGCTGAACCTGGTGGGGTAGGCGGCTTTTGTTGTTGCGGCCATACAGGCTGACTTTCTGCAAAGAGTCAGCCTTTTTCTTTTACAGGCCGTTGTATTTCGTGGCGGCATCACAGTGCCCACGGAATTTCGCGGTAAACGTATAGCGGGAAATTAAATATGGTTGATCCTTAACCGCTTTATCGCACTGGCATTCCATTCGCATTGTATTGATGGAAAACAGTGTACAAAATGGAAAACCTGCCAAGATCGATCGTTTTTATAACCGGTACTTTTCTAAGTAGTCATTGCTGGGACGAGTGGAAGCTATATTTTGAAAGCAAGCAGTATCGTTGTGTGGCGCCTGCATGGCCATCAAAAGAGGCGCCCTCGGAAGAGCTGCGGAACCGGCATCCCGATCCGGCCATTGCATCCGCCAGGTTGGCTGACCTAATGGATTATTTCAGTTCCATTGTAAGCGGCTTATCCGACAAACCCATTCTCATTGGCCATTCCCTGGGAGGCCTCATTGTGCAGCTTTTATTGGAACGCGGACTGGGTGCTGCTGGTGTGGCCATTCATTCATTTCCGCCCAGGGGTACAGGCGCCAGGTTTTTCTTTCAGAAAACCATATGGAAGGCGATGAGCTTTTTTACTTCCACCAGGGAAACCTATATGATCCCCTATAAAAGATGGGAATACACCATTGTCAATGGGCTGAATGCTGAACAGCAAAAACAGTTGTACTACCAGTATGCGATACCGGAATCGAAGTTAGTGATCCGCGATGTTTTCAGGCCGGCGGCAAAAGTGAAGTTTGGAAATATACAGGCGCCTATATTATTCACTGCAGGCGGACAGGACCTGGTAGTGCCCGCATCATTGAATTTTAATAATTACAGGAAATATAAAATGGCCAGTTCGATCACCGGGTATAAGGAATTCAAAGCGCACAATCACCTGGTGTTTGGTGAGCAATGGTGGAAGGGGGAGGCGGAATTCATTTTGTATTGGCTGGAGGGACTTAAATATGCCTAGTTTCTTTACAACCTTATAAAAACGGTTAACCATGGAATATCTGACTAAAACAAACGACTATATCGGTATCAGTGAACCTGAATATGCCCCAGGCTCATTCCTCCGGACAGGTAAAAAGAGCTTCCTGGTCTTTAATCGGAACAAGTATATGACGGTGCTTACGGAGAACATTGCTTTTTTCTATGTTAAATTTAACCGCACTGTTTTTACTACTTTTGACAAGCAGGAGTATGGGGTGATCTATTCATTGGAGCAGGTACAGCAGCTTTTACCGGAGCAGCAGTTCTTCCGGCTGAACAGGCAATACCTGATGAATTTTGCTGCTATTAAGGAAGTGGAGCTGTTCTTAGCCAGGAAATTACTGGTAGTGCCTACGGTATCCTTCCCGGAGAAATTGCTGGTGTCTAAAGAAAAAGCAAAAGGCTTTCTACGTTGGATGGAAGAACGATAGGAAATCCACCCATTCCTGAAGTTTGTTAATTATCACTTCTTAATAAGCTGTTAACCAGCTATTTACCCGCATTTTCTAATTAAGGTTCCGAAGGCAGACCGCTTGTCTCCCGGCATTGATTCGGCTAAAAGCCTTATCAGTTAAGGCTTTGACGCAGGATATAAGCACCATATAAGCATGTTACCTGCGGGTTATAACCAGGATAAAAGCACTCTTAATAGATCGCTAATATCCTGGTTAAATATCGTATGGTACCCGGAAAAAAAACTATGAATTTGCTGAACCTTTATAAGGTTCAGCTTGTTTATTCACTAAACTTTATCTTATGGCAACCCTGGAAGAAGGTTTTGAGTTTACCGGCAGACTCGGAAAATTTTCGGCTTACAGAATGAAAGGCTCCGACAAGATTATTATCCGTAAGAAAGGAGGGCCTAGCAGGAAACAGGTGCTGAGGTCCAAAAACTTCGAGCGTCTGCGGGAGAATATGAGTGAATTCTCAGGCGTAGGCAAGGCGGTTAATGCTGTCAGGTCTCCGCTGAAGCACGTCAAACATCTGGCTGAACACAATTTCAGTGCCGAGCTGACCACCGTCTTCAAAAGTATACAGCTGCTGGACCCTGTTAGTGACAGGGGAGAGCGCAATATTTATCTGTCGCAGCACCCTTATATGCTGGCGGGTTTCAGGCTGAATAAAAAGCAGCCATTTCTGGGTATTGTAACCGGCCCTGTAGGCTGCACCTTAAACCGGGAAACGAAAAGCGCCGTGATACAGCTTCCCGGGCTTGTAAAAGGCATTAACCTGCACCTTCCCTGGAAACAGCCCTTATACCGCTTCTCTATGGCGCTGGGGCTGGTACCTGATATTACCTATGAAAAAGGAGATTATAATGTTCATAGGGACGAATGGGCTGATACCGGCCTGGATACCGAGTGGCATGTGGCGGAAGAGCGTTTTCAATCCCGGACCCTTGAGCTGAAACTGAATAATCCCGGTCCCCTTAAAGATACGCAAACCCTGGTATTCGCCATTGGTATAGAAATGGGTGTTCCCACGCCTTACGGAAATATAGAAGCAGTAGATTATGCAGGCTCCGCCTGTATTTTGACGGCGGGCTAAAAAAAAGGAAAAATATTTTTACGTTTACCCAACCTTTTGCTGCCGTAACTGCATCTGTTATATTTATTGCGAATCGAATCATTGCACATACCCGGGCATGCTGATGATCCCAGTCATGAAAGCGACCTTCCTGTTCTGCTGGAAGGCTGCCGGAGGAATGACCGTGCTTCCCAGGAAAAGCTGTACCGGCGCTATGCAGGCACCATGATGGACACCGTGAGGCGCTATACCAGCGACCGGGATACGGCCTTCCATATCCTGAACAACGGCTTCCTGAAAGCTTTTCAGCATATTGCACAATACGCATTCCAGGGCAGCTTCGAAGGCTGGCTGCGCAAAATTATGACGAATGCTGTAGCGGAGCATTTCCGGAGCAAGCGGCCCGACCCGAATGTCACCATCACATCGGAGCTGCCGGAACACATTACCAGGTACGAGGGGCACCAGCCCCTGGAGTATAAGGACCTGCTGGCACTGCTGCAACGCCTGCCGCCGGCTACCCGGATGGTCATCAATCTTTTCCTGATAGAAGGATATACGCATAAGGAGATCGCTGCCATGACAGGTATCAGCGTGGGCACATCCAAATGGCATGTGGCCGAAGGTAAAAAGCTGTTGCAGCAAATGCTGCCCAACGGAACTTTTTAAACAAGCAATCATAAGCAGATGAATGAAAAGCGCGGAAATATCGACAACTGGCTGAAAACAGCCGCTCAGCAGCCCGGCCCCGGCTTAGATCGGAAGGACGAGGAGGAAGGCTGGGCCGGATTGTCCGCTATGCTGGACAATGACAAAAAACGCCCCGGTATCATCGCCGGCGGCACCGGCATCGTTTCCGGCCTGCGTCGCAAACGCTGGATGATCTTTACTGCTGCTGCGCTGATCGTATCCCTGACCCTGCTCATGTCTTCCCTTTACTTTTCAAAAGATGCAACAGATATTACCCGGCCCTCATCCAGTAATGCCCTTATAAGTGCCACACCTGGTAACACAAACAATACCGCCCGCAATGGCAGCGATAGCGGTATGACTCAGCAAGCGCCAACGCCGCCCTCCGGGATCACCCAACATGAGGAACCTGCGGAACAGGTGGCAGGCGCGGTTGTTGGAGATGTAATGGCGCCGCCAGCACAAAAAGAGCCAGGTCACCTGGAAAATATAAAGCCAAACGGCCTGTCCCTGCGAACATTACCGCTGCCGCATAGCTATGGACTTAGCTTATCCGGGGCAGGACAGCAGCTCCTGACAACGTCATCCTCGAAAGCCGCAGCTGTGCGTTACCCCCGCTGGGCTATTCAGGCAGGCTTCCTGGCAACGAATGATAAAGGCCGCGGCGCCAGGGTTTCACTGATGTACTACCTGCCCATCAAAAGGAATTTCTACCTGCAGCCTTATATCGGAGCCGGCTACACCGGAATTTACGATAAAGCGCTGATGCATCTCGGGGTACAGCCCGTAGTGGACGGCAGCGGTCAAAACAGAACGGATTCCATTTGGACCACTTACCGGGTAAAAAGTGTGCTGAGCGCCGATGCCGGGATCCGTATCGGCTACACGCTACGCCAGTTTTCTTTCGGAACGGGGCTGCGTTATCACCGGATACTGCATTCGACAGGGGATAGTTCAGCGCTCAAAAAATTGGGCGGAGCGCCAACCGGTGTTGTGTATAACCAGGCTTTTTCCAAGGCAAATGCTCCGGGAAAGCATAGCTTTTACGGCGAGATCGAGGCGAATTATCAATGGCGTTTCGGATTGACGATGGGCATCAGTTATCAGTTCCTGATAAACGAAAGCACTTCAGCAGCCTGGGAGTCCCCGGAGATGTATAGTTCGGGCAGCTCCAATTCAACAACAGCTCCGGGACTTATTAATACTCCTGCTATAAAAAATAGTTTGCAGGATAAAAGGAGGTTGGAGATATATTTACGTTTGCCGTTGAGGAGGAAATAAAGATTATTTTATTTATGAATAATTTTTGCCTTCTTAAATAAAGCATTCACCCGCAACATCTGCGTAAAAAGATGTAGTTTCTCAATATCCGGACGATAAATATCACGCCGGAGCTTTTCCTGCTCGTCGATGGCAGATATCCTGGATGTAGTCATTATTTCTTGAGTAGTATGCTTTTTCGTCGACATTTACCAAATTTTTTATGATTAATGTTGGCAAACATGTATTATCAAAGATACAGAAGCATCCATAATCACCTGTTGCTCCTCGCTGCCTTTATTTTATTAATCACCGCAAAAACTATCAATACAACAAAAGCAACCGCCATTAACACCGCCCCCAGCAGAAAAATAGCCCTGATCGTCAGCAACTGGCTTTGAATACCCGTAGATTTCGCTATCAGCATATTGGAAATACCCGCAGCAGCACCGGACGCAGCTCCCTGGGCTATCAGCGCACTTTTATATAATTCCGTTCTTTGTAAAAGTATCTCATTCTCCGGGATCAGTTTAGCCAGGAAGCTTAGTTTGTAGTGCTGGTTATAATTTAACTGCAATGTATAAAATCCGGCAATCGAATTGAGCACGGCGATGAAGCGGGCATAGGTACAGATCACAATCCCGGTCATTCCGGTGCTGGGCGGAAGCTGTACAAGGCAAAAGACTGTAATAGGAACAAATAATAAGCCACAGCCAAAGCCCTGCAGGAATATGGGAGCGCTCAGTTCTTTGAGCGACAGGTCAGGAGTAAGGCGGTGGTACACCCATATATGATAAAAGAACATCACTGCAAATCCTGCTAATAGTAAGATAGGCAGGTTTTGCTTCTTTGCCAGGATCACTTTTACCGCGACAAAGGTGGCGATGACCACTCCTGCTACGTTAAACAGCCCCGCGTTGGCTACATCGGCGGCACTCCAGCCAAGTACACCGGCTGAATAGCCGTAGATCAGGTTGAGACTGTCCCTCATCCCGTAGAACAATAACAACAGCAACAACCCAAATATAAATTTACCGGATCTGAAAACACTCAGATCGATCAATGGTCTTTTCAGCGTTGCCTGCCTGAAGAGAAAGAGCACGATAAGCACGACCGCTGAAATGGAGGTATACAGGATAAGCGGGTCGTTCATCCAGTAGCGCTTAGGCCCGTATATCATGACGAAGGCCGTTGCTGCAGATGCAAACATAAAAAGCACCGCACCTGCCCAATCGGTCTGGTACAGCGGATAAGGCCTCATACCAGGCACCGGCCTGAAGATCAGCATACAGAGCAGCATCGCGATTATCTGTAAACCTATCAGCCCATAATATACCGCTGTCCAGTCTGTTCTTAATACCACCCAGGATGTGCCCAGGCCAACGAGCGTTCCGCTGGTAAGGATCAGTGAAAAGAACAGGGAAGTACCCACCAATGTTCTCCTGGCCTCAGGCAACGTAGAGAAAATTACGATGAGCATACAGCCCGCCACTATACAGGTAACGACACCGATCAGGAACCGCAATACGGAGAATATAACCAGGTCATGTACGAACAGGCATCCTATATTCAGCAGGATCCCTGTTAGAAATGCAATCAGCAAGTAGCTCCGGGTATTAAAATATTTCAGGAACCTGAACTGTACGGGTAAGGTTGTAATAATCCCAGCGTAGGTGACCTGCAAAGCAAAAGAAATATCTTCAGGCTGTGCGCCGTAAAAGGAAACAACATGTGCCTGGATCAGACCGAAGGACGCGAACTGCGCGATTGCGGCAAACAATATCAGCACCAGCGAAACCCGGGCGAGACCCGGATGCCGGCTTATCCGATCATTAAAGTAAATCGTCTGCGCCATATGTTTTATTTACCTGATTTTTTTATCCTTACCGTTACGTTCATACCTGCTTTGAGCGCTTCCGTATCATGGCCGGTAAATATTACTTTTACGGGTACACGTTGAATGATCTTCACAAAATTTCCGGTAGAGTTATCCGCCGGCAACAAGGAGAATTTTGAACCGGTGGAGGCAGAAATCGCCTCAATTGCTCCCTGGAATGTTTTGCCAGGGATCGCATCCGCTTCAATTGTAACCGGCTGCCCTACATACATACCGTATACCTGTGTTTCTTTGAAATTGGCGATCACCCATTTATCAGCGGTGTTCACAACAGATACTAATGGCTGCCCGGCCTGTACCTGCTGCCCTTCCAAAATAGTTTTTCTGCCTGTATAGCCGCTATAAGGAGATGTGATGATCGTATAGCTGAGGTTGAGCTTTGCGAGGTCCAGCAGGGCCTCGGCACGTTTACGGAAGGCAAACAGCGAATTGTATTTAGCCTGCAATTCACGCACTTTGCTATCGCCGGTTTTCAAGCTATTGATGGCAGCGTTATAATCATTTTTAGAAACATCATACCTTGTTTGTACCTGTTCAAAATCAGAGAGGGTAACTGCTTCACCACTCAGCAGGTTTTTGAATCTTTTTACATCCTGCTCCTGCTGCCAGAGCCGGGCCTTGGCAGAATTGATCTGATCCTTGTTCACCAGCGTAGCGGTTTGGGCGGATGCGATAGCGGCCGATAGTATTTCCAGTTGCCCCCTGGCATCTTCCAGCATAGATTCTGCCTCTTTTACTTTCTGGATGTACTCCCGGTTGTCCAGGATCACCAGTGTGTCTCCCTGTTTTATTTGCTGATGCTCCTCAAACAGCACATCCTTGATAAAGCCACTGGCGCGGGCGGAGACAGGATTGATAAAGGTCTCCACCTGGGCGTCATTGGTATCTTCATAATTACCTGCATAGGCGAGATACCAGGCAAAATAAAAGAGCCCGGCCACAATAACTGATATTGCAAACCATTTAATAAGCTTGTTCATGAAACCTGCTTTTGTATTTTTATTTGTTGTCATTATATGTTGCTTTACAATTTACCCGTGATGAACAACAAACGGTAGTACACAGCTAAGGCAGCGATATTGGCCTGTATATAATTCACCCGGGATTCCTGGTACAGGTTGTCAGCTTCCAGGAGATCGGTTAGCAAGGTGAGCTGATTGGCATACTTGGTGTTTTGTATGTTGTAGTTTGTTTCCGCCTGTTCAATAGATTTTTTAGTAACCCTTATCCGGTTCAGCGCTTCATTGTATTTGATGGTCAATGCCTCGGCTTCCTGCTGTACATTGTCGTTGATCCAGTCTTGCTGCTGTTTTAACCTGGTTTCTCTCAGCACAGATGATCTCACCTTGTTTTTATGCTGGTATAAGGAGGAGATGTCATAAGTGAGTTTCACGCCTGCTGTACCAACGGCGAAAGTTTGTGGCTTGGGTGGAAATACAAGCGTATTGGGATAGTTGAAACCATAAGCGCCAAACAAGGTGACTGATGGCAGCAGAAGGGATCTGGTCAGCTTTGTCCGGTTTTCCTGTAATTCAATGTTCTTCTGCAGTTTTAAGATCATATAGGCGCCGGAAAGATCTGTTGACAGCCTTTGCAGTTCCAGGCTGTCAGGCCGTATCAGTGAGGCAGTGTCTGCCGGGATGATCTTTGTCGTCTTATCCAGGTTCAGCAAGGTGTTTAATTTCTGGTTGCTGATGCGATAGTCATTGCCATTGGCGTCTTCGCTTAACAATACATTTGACAGCGAAACATCGGCCCTTAGTACATCGCTTTTGGTTACTTTACCGTTTGCATAAAAGGCATTGATATTTTTAGAACGGATCCTTGCCCTGCTTACCTGGTTTTTTATGAGATGGCTTTGGAAGTAAAGCCGGATCATCTCCAGGTATTGCAATGTTACCTGCAATGCGATATTGGAGGCCTGCTCCTGGGTATCGATGGCGGCCAGCTCGCTTTTACGTTTCATGTCAGTGATCACAGATCGTTGTCTGCCGCCTGCATAAAGGTTGAAAGCAGCTTCCAGTCCCAGGGCGCCTGCATTCGGATCAGGTGGTTTGGGGATCTGATGCGGATCTCCCAGCACACCATCATAAAGGGTTATGTTGGTATAACGTTGATAGGATGCATTTGTCAGCACGCGGGGCAAGGTTCCCATCTTTGCGTCGGCCAGATCTGCCTGGGCGGCATCTTCCTCTGTTTTCAGCGCGGCGACTGATTTGTTAGTCATCTTTGCCTGCCGGACAGCCTCGGCTAAGGAAAGCGGAAGGGGAACGCTATCCCGGGGCTGCGCTTTCACCCCGCAGACCGATGCCGTGAAAAATAAAAAAACGATCCATTTGGGAGTATTGATACATCCCATTAGATTAAGTTTCATGTCCTGTCAGGATTTTATGCTTTGAGTGATTTGAAATTGATCCTGAACCTGCCTGGAGGAGTACCCGCCAGTTTGGTAAAGATCCGGTTGAAATATTTGGGGTCTTCGTATCCCAGGCGATCGGATATTTCCTTTATGCTGAGATCAGAATAGCAGAGTAGTCGTTGGCTTTCCCGCAACATTTCCTGCTGAATAAAATAAGAGGCTGTAAAACCGGTTACCGCTTTTACCGTATCATTCAGGTAACTGATGGAATAACGCATTAAAGCGGCATATTCATTCGGCTTTTTCAGATCAGGGAAATGCTGCCTGACCAGCCGTTTGAATTCCTTGGTAAGCTCGATGCTCCTTTGGGATTGGTGTCCCGTTACAAACTGCGTATTGGCCTGGAAGGCGGATGCTATTTTATAGACGCAGGGTGCAGCAAATGCATTTACGGCTGATTTATGCAGGCTGCCTAAGCTTTCATCATTGTAAGTTTGCAGCAGCAGTTCGAAATACCGGACAAACCACCAGACATCCGGCGCTGATAAGGGCAGCACCGGCCCTTTAAACAAGGAGTCCTCGATCATCAACCTGGCGTGTTCATCCACCAGTTTATTATCCAGGAATAAGATCCAGCCGTCCACATTATTGTCAAACCTAACCGCCCGCTGGATCTGTCCGGGGAAGAGAAAGACCACCCTTCCCGGTGTTACCATCACCTTTTTAAAATCAACCAATAATTCAGCATTGCCAGCTGTGAGCATGATACATATAAAATGGTCGTTGCGATGCAGCCTGCTGATGTCGTCAAACAGCGAGGAAACAAAGGCTTCGTTCATTTTCTCGATACGAACGCCGGAGATATTTTCTCTTAATTGCCATATAGGAATATTCACTTTCATCGTCGTCTTCATCATTTAAACACGGTACAAAATTACCGCATCTGCACATTGGAATATCCCACTTTTCACGTCATTTGGTGGACAAAAGGCATATATCAGACCAAAATAGGGGACTTACCCAACCTTTTGCTTACGGAACGCATCTAATAGGGTAAAAGCGACACGCATGACTAAGATATTGGTTTTTTCAGCTGTTATCTCAGCAACTTTGATGATGGCGGCAGCCTGCAATAAAGAAGACGAACAACCCATTGTGCCGGAGGATCGCTATCATACCAGCGATTCGGTGATCAGAAGAGGCCAGACGGTATTTTTCGGTTTCACTGATGGGACTGAATGGAAGGGAGAGTGGACAGTAAGCCCCAATGATGGAATTAAGATCTATCCCGGAGAACTATCGGCTAAGATACTTTTTACGCAGCCCGGCCGGTATATTGTCACTGCGAGCGCAAAAACCGGTGGCCAGGTGTTCACCGATACCGTACGCGTGATAGACAGTCCTTATATACCTCCTTATTCGTACTACGGGAGCGACTTTGCGGCAGACGATATCATTACCCTGGAGCCTTTGTCCTTCCGGGATGATGTGCTGGTATTTCACGCTGTTGGCAAAAAGACTTATTCCTGCCTGTCTTTTTTCGAGTATAAAAACAACAGTACGTCCACTGCGGTGAGTATGGACCTGGGCGTACCCAGTGCGGCGGCGGTGCTCTGCATGGTGGGCCCTTATCCCGCGCCCTCCAGCCTGATCTATACGCGGGGCTATGCCAATGGTACGCATCCGGTTACCATTCGCCTGGGGAGCAGCTTAAGCACATACACCGGTACCCTGACCGTAACGGATGATCAATATACTTTCAGCTGGCCGGATAATATCCCGGTAGTGATTGCCCCTAAACAAATTGACAGGATAAAGTAATTGACTATAGCGCGTTATTCTTTTTAAAATCGCTGGGATTAACGCCTTTGTATTTTTTGAAAGCCCGGCTCATATGGCTTTTGTCGGTAAACCCAAATTCATCAGCAATCTCCTTCATACGGAGGTTGCTGTTGCGCAGGCGGTTCCCGATAAGTGTAAATTTATAGCTCAGAATATATTCCTGTAAAGTTTCCCCCGTATGTTTCCTGAAATAACGGCTTAGATAGTGTTCCGAGATACCGAGCGCTTTTGCGATCGCATCTACGCGCAAGCGTTCCGGATAATAAATGTTCGATTGGATATACTGTAGTACTTCGAGTATTTTCTGCTCATTTCCCTCAGGTGCTTTGGCGGTAACCCTGGCGGAACTGTTGCGGGCGACAATAACCAGCAGCGTATTAACCAGCTGTTTGATCAATTCTTTACTGTACAATTGATTGGTGAGATGTTCCCGGATGATCCGTTCCATCAGGCTGCCTGTAAACAAGCGATCGGTTTCATTGTTTAATATGGAGTCCGGTTCATTCCTGCTGTTTTGCAGCACGATCTCGAGGTTCCTCAGCAGTTCATCATCTTTCCGGGTATTTTGAATGTAGGCGGTGTTGAAACGGATGAAGAAGAACTGGGTGCTGGTATGGATCGTGAACAGGTGATCGTCGTTTGGCGGAACGAGGAAAAGGTCGCCCTGGCGGTAAGGCATCTGCAGCTCGTTAATGGACTGGACGCCGGTGCCGGAGACGATGTAGATGAGCTCAAAGAAGGTATGGGCATGCCGTCCGCGCGGACAAACATCCAGGTATTCTTTAAGCACCAGCTGAAAAGGCTCCTTAAGATGATCTTTTATCATGTGCGTATATTTGCAACATTATGTTGTAAATGTACAACTATTTTAGACGCGCGGTGCCGAACTTTGTACCACATTTAAACAAGGACAAATGAAAGCATTAGTGTTAAACGAGATCAATACTCCCTTTACCATACAGGAAATGCCCGAGCCAGTGGCGCAAAAAGGGGAAGTATTGGTAAAAATCATAGCCAGCGGTATCAATCCGCTGGAACTGAAGATCAAAGCCGGTCAGGCCGCCCATGCGGGTGTCAAATTGCCGGGCGCGGTGCTGGGTATCGACATGAGCGGAGTGGTGGTAGCGGTGGGCGCGCATGTAAGCCGTTTCAAACCCGGAGATGCGGTTTTCGGGATGGTAGGCGCTATTGGCGGAAAGCAGGGTACGCTGGCGGAGTATATTGCCGTGGATGCCGATCTGCTGGCGCTTAAGCCGAAGCATATCAGCTTTCCGCAGGCTGCTGCACTGCCACTGATCAGCATTACCGCCTGGGAAGCCCTGGTGGAGAAAGCACGGATACAAGCCGGGGATAAAGTGTTGATCCATGGCGGTGCAGGTGGGGTTGGTCACGTTGCTATCCAGATCGCTGTTTCGAAAGGAGCGGAGGTGTATACCACGGTGAAGACGGATGAAATTCCTCTTGTACAGCATTTAGGGGCGATAGCTATCGACAGATCGGAGCACAACGTTGCGCAGTTTATGTCGCGCTACCCGGATTTTGAAGGTTTCGATGTGATCCTGGATACGATTGGCGGCGAAGTGCTGGATGCCTCTTTCCAGCTGGTGAAACGATACACGGGGCATGTGGTAAGTATATTGGGCTGGGGAACACATAGCCTGGCGCCCTTATCTTTCCGCGGTGGAACCTATTCAGGTGTTTTCACGCTTTATCCTCTGTTGTCAGGTAAAAATCATCTCCATCATGGCAATATACTCAGCGAGGTAGCTCAGCTTGCGGAAGCGGGAAAGCTGCTGCCGATTGTAGATGAACGCATACTTCCTTTTGAAAAGGCCGATGAGGCATATATGATCATCAGCAATAGGGAGGCAAAAGGGAAGATGGTGCTTCGTGTTTCAGCAGAAGAGTAAATAAAATTCATCGCTTACCCAACCTTTTGATCGCTGTTTGCATCTAATAAGTGTAAAAGCGATCAGCATGGTTAAGACACTTATATTTTCTACTGTTATCTCAGCAACACTGATGATAGTAACAGCCTGTAACAAAGAGAAAGCAGAAGCGCCCGATGTGCTTCACGAACTAAAAGGAACCCTGTTTGACAACAGTGACCTGCATTTGTCAGATACCGTCATAAAACGAGGCCAGACCTTAACGGCCGGTTTTGCAGACAGCAGTTGGGCAGGGGAGTGGTCCGTGACGCCGAACGATGGGGTAAAGATTTTTGACAGGGCCCCAGGGGTTGAAATCCTTTTTACGCAGCCCGGCACCTATACTGTTACTGCCAGAACAAATAATAACGGTCCTGTATACACGGGCAAGGTTAGTGTAACGGACAACCCTTATATTCAGCCGGTTTTCCAGGCTCCCTCAGACCTGGCAGCAGACGATATCATTACGCTGGAGCCCCTGGCCTTTAAGGATGATGTGCTGGTATTTTATGCCCGTGCCAAAAGAAGTTATTCCTGCTGGCCTTTGTTGGTATATCAGAGCCATACAACATCTACGGCGGTTGGTATAGACTTCCTTGGCACACCTAACATGGCAGCAGTCAACTGTACACCTGGTCCTTATCCTGCACCGTACAGTTTCGTATATACGAGGGCCTATGACAATGGCACGCATACGGTTACCATCCGTGTTGGGCAGCCGCTTAAAAGCTATACCGGAACTGTGACGATCACAGATGACAAGTATATTTTCAGCTGGCCGGATAATATACCGGTGGTGATAGCGCCCAGGGAGATCAATAGGGTAAAATGATGAAATAAAATCGGGGGACTTACAGAGAGGCAAATGCAGCAAATGCATTTGTCCTTAATGCTTATGGGAATTTTTTTTGTGCAAACAACCAATCCCATACCTCCGGCATAGCCATCACCTTATACCAGATATTATGTGCTTCATCCGGAAACTCTGTATACTTCGGGTTTCCTTCCGCCTGTAATAAGCCGGAGACAACTGTAAGCGTCAGGAAAACAATTAATGTAGTGTATAGAGGTTAACTCATCCTATAAATTACGATTTTTTAGTCGTATCGCAGAGATATTTTATTTGCTTTATGGATAATTAAAATATTCTATATCTTTGCGCCGGAATCATGCAGTATGTTTAACCTTTTTAAGTCACAAGCGCCCAATAACATCATTAATCCTTAACATTTTAAACCGGAACTATACAAATCCTATGAGAAAACTGCTCTTAAGTGCAACGGCACTTATGGTATTGTTTGCTGCCTGCAGCAAAGATGATGACAACAACAATCCTGATCCTGGTCCTGGTTATCTTCCAGGCATGAAGCTCCATCAGAGCACGGTTTCTGCCCTTGATAGCCTGGCGTCTGTATATGATGCTAACTACAAGCTGGTAAAACAGCTGAGGTTTGATGAGAAAGGCAGCCTGATAAGCACCGATTCAATGGTGTATGAAAATGGTGTGATAACAAAGGTTATAAACATTAGTAAAACAGGTGTGCAGAAATTGCGGGAGACACTCGTCTACAACAGCGCAGGTAAGCTGGAGAAGGTAGGCTGGCATTTCTCTTCTGATGGCAGCCTGAGCGACTATGATAGTATTGTTTATAACGCAGATGGGCGCCCGGCTAGCTTATTTGCGAAGGACGCAAACGGCACACAGAGAAGTAAATTAATATATTCCTGGGACAGCAAAGGGAATCTTGCCAGGCAAACACGCGTTTCTTATATAAATAATATAGAAGCAAAGGATAGCAGCTTTATTGACTATACTTATGACGACAAAGTGAACTTTGGTTCCAAACAGGTGGAGATCTTCCTGACGGAGCCGGAGGACGTGGGCTTCGCATTTTCTGCCAACAATATGCTGGAATCCGTAAGCCGGAGCAATACTTCTCCCAATAACAAGTCCATCATGACAGAAGAATACACTTACGACAAAGATGGATATCCTATTACAAGAAAAGATCACTATAAATCATATACAGGAGACCAGGTAACGTTTTCAGATGAAGATGCCTGGTGGTTCCATTATACCAAATAACAGATTATACAATAACATGGCCGCTGATTGCCTTTTAAGGGCATTCAGCGGCCAGCTTGTATAAGACCCTTACGCGTTCTCAAGCGCCTTGATATCAAACTTTTTCATTTTCATAAAGGCTTCCATTACCTTTTGCGCTTTATCAGGATTAGAAAGCAGTTTCGGTAAAATGGTAGGTACTACCTGCCAGGATACGCCGTATTTGTCTTTCAGCCAGCCGCAGTTGCTTTCGCTGCCGCCATCAGCGGTCAGCTTTTCCCAGTAGTAATCGATCTCCTCCTGGGTTTCGCAATCTATTACAAAGGAAACCGCTTCATTGAATTTGAACTGCGGGCCGGCATTCAGGCCGATGAATTTTCTGCCATCAAGCTCAAATTCCACCACCATTTGGTTGTCTGCCTTGATCTTTGAGTTCTTGAATACTGAACAGTAGAACTTTGCTGCTGCCTGTGCCTGACCGTCAAACCAGAGGCAGGGATAGATGTTGTTTGCCATATTGATGTGTTTTTGTGTTTGTTTGATGGTTCAAAATTACATCGGGCCGGAAGGGGAAAATAGAACAAAAGTGACAAAATTCATTTTTCGGCCGGTTTGAGGTGGGCCAGGTACTCTTTAGGGGTAATGGAGGTAAACTCCTTGAAAGCACGGATAAAGTGGCTCTGGTCCGCATATCCGTTGTTAAATGAGATGTCTGTCAGGTTTTTGAACTGCAGCTTTCTGAGCTGCTGGAAAGCGGCGTCAAACTGGCTGATGCGCCTGTACTGGGTGGGAATAATGCCAATGTTCTTCTCAAACATCCGCTGAAAAGTACGGCTGGTCATATAAAGCTCCTGCTGCACCTCTACCAGGTTCTTTTTGGAGGGGGCGCCGGCGATCTTCTCCACCGCATATTTTATGATCTGTACATCGGTTTTGATCTTGGTAGTAAGACTGAAAATATAATTATCCAGCAGGGCGATCATTTCACTGGTGGATGCTGCGTTCAGCAATTGCTCCTGGAGGTTGGTCCTGATAGAAGCCGGTAAGAGGTTCAGATCAAGCGGGTTGTCTGTCAGCTCCTGGGCGGAGACGCCAAACAATGAATTGATCGTGTAGGGCTTGAAGAAATAGGCGATGAGCGTGAAATCTTCCCTGATAGTCAGGGTAGTGGGGAAGACGGTTTGCCCGAAGAGGGTCAGGTTGTTGGTGGAAGTGCCGATCTCTCCCTTGGCTGTCTGGAAAAGTAATGTAGGCTTACCATTGGCAAACAGGGGCAGCACAAAGGAGCTGCTTACCCGGTAGTCCTCGATCACCAGTATTTCCTGGACATACTCAGCAATTTTCAGGGCTGGAGGAAGATATGCTACATTCATACGACCGTTAATATACGCCGAAAAAACTTACTACTGTTATATCTAAGGCCTTCCGGATAATTCATTCATCGTAAATCTCAGATCCCTGATTGTTCCCTGGTAGGTTTGCAGCTTGCCATCCAATTCTTCTCCCTGTATCTTACCACAGCTTACATATCCTCCCTTGATCTTTGTCAGATCCTTTTTTAAGTCCCGTTCTAAAACAGTTTGCTGGTTAAATTTGACTTCCAGAACACCGGCTTCAGACAGGCTGAAAAGTAACTGACCTTCATTGGCAGGAATATTTTGACTGGCTATTTCAGTGCCGTCTGCTAATACCAGGCCTATTTTGTGCTGATAAGCGTATAGTCTGAAATTGTTAAAATACTCGCATACAACCCCGCCTTTATCAATTTCGTTCAGGTAGGCCGTTATAATCAGCGTATCCGGGTTCCAGCGCTTTTTATTGAAGGAGAGATCGGAAGCGCCGATATTTTGCCGGATGGTATAGCTTTGGTCAAAGAACTTAGGTAATGTTCCTTCCAGGATCATTTCATCTGTTTCGCCCTGCCGCCTGAGTTCTTTGTCAAGTAGTTGTTCCAATTCATGCATTTTGTTTTGATAAGCCGGATTGGCGGCAAGGTTGGTGAACTCATTGCGGTCAGTATTCAGGTTGAAAAGTTCTTCCGGAGGATGATAGCTGTAGCGGTCAAGCAGGAACTTCGCTTTAGGATCTGTTTTGGCGGCATCGATCCAGGTATCGAAATAGAATTCGTTCTGTTCAACTCTGTCGATATGGGTGATAAAACGAACACCGGGATGGTAGTTTTTAATATAATGGAAGCCGTCGGCGGTAAAGATAGTCCGCGCAGGGGTATAGTTATACCAGAACTGCGGTTCCATGGATGTTTCGGCAAAGATGTATGGGTGATGGTCTTTTTTCTTATCTAAAAGTACATTTTTAAACGAGGCGCCATCTAAGTCATCCACTTCCTTTCCGCCGCCGAGGTCGATCATTGTAGGTGTGAGATCCACCAGTGAGACCAGCGCATCTGAAGACGATCCGGCAGCCACTTTTCCCGGCCATCTGACGATCAGGGGCACGCGCAGGCCCTGGTCATAGGCAGACCATTTTGCTGAAGGGAATTGTGCGCCCTGGTCGGCGATGAACATGACAAGGGTACTGTTCTTCTGACCTGCTTTGTCAATGGCCTGCAGCACTTCTCCGAACATTTTATCTGCCTCTCCAATACTTTGGTAATAGGCGGCCAGCGCTTTACGGGTGGCTTTTGTATCGGCCAGATAACTAGGCACTTTTAATTTTTCAGGATCGAAATCTTTGTTCGGGAACCAGGGCACATGGGGTACCCAGGGCGCAACGATGAGGCAGATGGGCTGTTGTGGGCGTTCTTTAAAATGTTCTTCAATCATGCGGACCGTTTCTTTTTTACGATCCAGGCGATTCTCTACCGGAAGGTATTTCCCGAATTCTTCGCCGATCCTTTCAAAGGGGAAATTATGGAGTGGGAATACATCCGTCTTACCGGATATGACTACACGATATCCCAGTTTTTGCAGGTATTGTGGTAAGTTCTTTGTATTGGGCCTTACGGTAAAATGATTCATTTGTGAACCGTTCTTAAACGGATAGAGCCCTGTAAATATCGCACTCCTGGATGGGGTGCAGATAGGAGCGGCTGCATATGCACGGTTAAATCGCTTGCCTTCAGCGGCTAATTGATCGATATTGGGGGTTTTAACGTCGGTGTTGCCATAGCAGCCCATATCCTGCTGGTTGAGGTCATCAGCCAGGAAGACCACGATATTGGGTTTGTTTTGGGCAAAAACGGGCAATAAGCCACAGCAGCCCCATACAATAACAGTAAGGAGGTAGTTCTTCAGTGGAAATTTTAGCATTGCTCAGTACGAATGATTATGACCGCATAAGATATAAAAGATTATGCAGTCACGCAAGTTGAAGGTTACACAAACCTAAGGGCAGGCTTGTGTAACCTTTTGTGACAGCCAGGTAAAGTAAAGTATCAATAGCCTTTGTCGTTAATGAGGTGGATGGCGGCTATCTTATCGCCTAATGCTTTTCCGTCTGCCAAAGTAGCGGTCTGTGTAAAGCGGTAATGTAGTCCCCCATAGAGTCTTGAAATGGCGGCTTCTTCTGCAAATTTGGAAAGAGAAGCAAAGTGTCGTGGAGCAAGACCTCTCCAATCATATGCATTATCTGTTACCGGAATATCCCCAAACTCTCTTATTAGCACCTGTAAAAAAGGGGTCCATAATCCGGCAAGCCCGGAAGTATACTCAGGATAAGGAGGGTTGTTCACATAAGGCAGCCAGCCTGGATCTATGTATTGCTGAACATAGCTAACGGGCCGGATAAGATTATATTTATATTTCGCCCTGAATGTGACAATAGGGCCATCCTTTTGCGCGATACCTGTTTTAGCATACATTTCGGCTGCTTTGCCCAGCTTTGCGTTCTGCTTTTCCAATATCCATGTTACAACAGAAAGCAAATGATAGGGCGCCGGAAGGCCCACTCCAGCACCACCGGAATCATTGTACCAGTCAACCATTGCTTTCTGCTCATCTGTCAGATTTTTCCCTATATCATATACTTCTTTTGCGGCTTTGTAGAAATCCGATTTGGGGTCTGCCGAATAGGGTACAGGCGGCGCGGGGGCAACAGATGTTAAGCTATAGTGGAGGAAGGGCCTGGAGTCCTTTAAAAAAGGTCCTACCGGGTTGGCAAAAGCAGGAGGGGTGCGCACCCAGGCGCCGGGAAAAACGGGTGGTACATATCCCTGGTCAGAAAGATTGAAATTATCAGTAGTGGACCAATTATAGATAGCGTTGGCAACGGCCCGGCCAAAAGCTTGCGAACGGGAAAGAATATCCTCTGTGGTTGATAGGCGGAAGTGCTTGTTATTGGCCTCTTCCAGCGAATCGATACTGACCTTATTGGCATCGGTCAGGCCGGTTAAAAATTGTTTAAACATGCTGGCCAGCGCGGCATTGGCAACAGCCCTCCATAAATAATGCTTATGGGCATCTGGCGTCGGCATCTTGGGCATTTGGTAAAGCCTGGAAGACAAACTCACTGATCCTTTGATGCCCGGGCTCACGGCTTCATACAAGCCTACGCCTATATAGCCAAAATTCCGGTTGTTCAGGATAACAACAGGTTGTGGATTTGCAGGCCGTTGTATTTTTGCAATAAACTTATACCAATCATACACTACATCGGCACTTTCTTCAGTTGCCCTTGGCGGCCAATGATCATTTTTCTTACAACTGAACAGCAAGCCGGCGATGATCACAAACATCAGGAAGGCTAAGTTGTAATTACTCTTTGATGGCAGTTGCATGATGAATAATTTAATAGTGAAAAAATACGGACAATGTAGAGGGGAGACCGGTAATACATAGTTACCAGAACAGTCAATAAAATGATGCCATTTGCTATTTCAGATCAATCTTGGGGCTGCGAGTAATATAACATGAAATTTTGCTGGTTCCGTAAATCCGTTTTTGAAGATCGAACAAAGCCACTGCTATGTGTAGAATCAAGTGTTTTGAGTAGCTTAAATCAAAAGTAAATTAATTTTCATAATCTAAAAAAAAGAAATTGTCATGCGGAGCCTCCGCTAAGCAGTAGTATACTTACTCTACTAATCTTATAATTTAACCGAAGAGAAACCTTTGAAACATTTGTCTGTACTGTGTTTTAAGTGTTTAAAAATTATTAACACAATCCTTTTAAATATCCTTGGTTTTTTCTCGTCAAAAACAATACATTTGTTCTTACCACCACCATTTATCCAATAAATCTTACCCCTTACACCACTAGATCTTTTATTATAAAACCATCCGTAACATGGCAGACCAGATCAAACCCAAAAACCAAACTGCTCTTGGTGATGTAGCTGCGAGACAGCTGGCGATCGCCACACGTACCGTACCACAAATGGTGACCATCAGCCCAAGATGGCTTACCCATCTAATGAGCTGGATCCCTGTAGAATCAGGTGTTTACCGCCTTAACAGGGTAAGGGATGCCGACAGCGTTGCAGTGGATTGCTCTGCACGCGACGAGCGCGCGCTCCCCCAGACTTTTGTGGATTATATCGAAGATCCCCGCGAGTATAATCTCAGTGCAGTACATACTGTATTGGATGTGCACACCCGCGTATCAGACCTGTACAGTAAACCCTATAACCAGATCAGTGAACAGCTGCGCCTCACAATTGAAACCATCAAGGAAAGGCAGGAGAGTGAATTGATAAATAATAAGGAATATGGCTTATTGAATAGTATTGCTCCTTCACAGCATATTAAAACACGCACCGGTGCGCCCACGCCTGACGATCTCGATGAGCTGATCACCAAGGTGTGGAAAGAGCCCGGCTTCTTTCTGCTGCATCCCCTTGCCGTTGCTGCTTTCGGCCGTGAATGTACCCGCAGGGGCGTACCACCGCCTACGGTATCCTTGTTCGGTTCACAGTTCCTGACCTGGCGCGGCATCCCCCTCATCCCATCAGATAAAGTGCCGGTAACGAATGGGAAAACACAGATCCTGTTATTACGCACCGGAGAAGCCAGACAAGGTGTGGTAGGCCTGTATCAGCCCAATCTTCCGGGCGAACAGTCTCCCGGCTTGTCTGTACGCTTTATGGGGATCAATGAAAAGGCGATCGCCTCTTACCTCGTTTCCTTGTATTGCTCACTGGCAGTGCTGGTAGATGATGCCATCGCTGTATTGGATGACGTAGAAACAGGAAAGTATCATGAGTACAAGTAATGGTCAACTCAATAATCACCCGGAGGGCTGGACGCCAGACGTTAAGATGCTGGAGCAGCTGGCCAACCAGCTGTTCAGCGCTCCGCCCGGCGGCGCAGGCGCATTGCCTGATGCGGCGCCCACCTCGCAGACGGTCCAGGTGATGGAGCCTGGCGCCTACCAGGAAACACTGCTGGAACAGGGCAAGGTCGAGAACATCAGCGAGCCGCAGACCGCCCTTCCTGATCCGCATTTTGCGGGAGCGGGTATTGTGCCGCAGTCTGTTGCAGGTAGTGGTATCTCACCTTCTGCCCAGCAGGCAACGAGGTATGAAGGGAAGGAGCCTGCCACCTACGTTCCTGATCCGCAGTTTGCAGGGGCAGGGCTCGCGCCTAAATCAGTTGCGGGCAGCGGGATCTCTCCTTCGGCCATAGGCCCGAGCCATCACTTCGATCCCAAGCAGCCACCAACGGCCCTCCCGGACCCTCATTTTGCAGGTGCTGGTGTGGTGCCGCAGTCTGTTGCGGGTAGTGGTGCATCCCCTTTTGCTTTTCATAAAGGTGGGTATGGCGGCGCGATGCCTGATAGCGGGGCCTCTCCGCTGTCGTCTACTTTCCACGATCTGCCTTTCTTGTCGGAACAGGGCTACGCTCATGATCTCCAGGGAATGCTGAACAATCTGTCGGGAATGTCTTCCGCTCCGCAAATACCGGGGTATGGCACTACGGCCAGCAGTGTTCCGGCTTATTATTTCCTGGCAGAGCAGCTGTCATCCACTATGCCTGGCGCGGGAAAAGGCGCTACGGCCGGTATGCCGGCGCCGCCTTATGACCTGAATAAAGTCCGCCTTGATTTTCCCATCCTGCAGGAATGGGTGCATGGCCGCCGCCTGGTATGGCTGGATAATGCAGCTACCACGCAGAAACCGAAACCGGTGATCGAGCGGCTCTCTTACTTCTACGAGCATGAGAACTCCAACGTTCACCGCGGCGCGCACGACCTGGCCGCCAGGGCCACCGATGCTTATGAGGAAGCCCGTAAAAAGGTACAGCATTTCCTGAATGCCGGATCTCCCAATGAGATCGTATTTGTGCGTGGCACAACGGAAGCGATCAACCTGGTGGCGCAAAGCTGGGGCGATCAATATTTGAAGTCCGGCGACGAGATCGTGCTCAGTCACCTGGAGCATCACGCCAATATTGTTCCCTGGCAGCAGCTGGCGGGTAAGAAGGGGCTTACATTGAAAGTAATCCCCGTTGATGACGACGGGCAGATATTACTGGATGAGTATTCCCGCTTACTGGGGCCTAAGACAAAGCTGGTTTCCTTTACCCAGGTATCCAATGCACTGGGAACGGTTACACCTGCCCGGCAGATGGTGGAAATGGCGCATCAGGCAGGGGCCAAAGTGCTGGTAGACGGCGCCCAGGCCGTATCACATATGCCCATTGATGTGCGTGAGCTGGATGCCGACTGGTATGTGTTTTCCGGTCATAAAGTATTTGGCCCTACGGGCATCGGCGTGTTATACGGTAAAGAAGCCTTGCTGAACGAAACGCAACCCTGGCAGGGCGGCGGTAATATGATCTCTGACGTCACCTTTGAGCATACCAGATACCAGGCAGCTCCCACCCGCTTTGAAGCCGGTACCGGTAATATTGCCGATGCGGTAGGTTTGGGCGCAGCCATTGATTATGTCAGCAAGATCGGGATGCCCGCTATCCATCTGTATGAACAATACCTGCTGCAATATGCCACGCGCCTGTTGAAAGATGTTCCCGGCCTGCGCCTGATCGGCACAGCGCCTGAGAAAGCAGGGGTGCTGTCGTTTGTGCTGAACGGATTCCGTACGGAGGATATTGGCGGCGCGCTGAATAAAGAAGGCATTGCGGTGCGATCTGGTCATCATTGCGCACAACCGATCCTGCGCAGGTTTGGTGTGGAGAGCACGGTACGGCCATCGCTGGCGCTGTATAATACCTGTGCGGATATAGATGCGTTGATAGCGGCTTTGTATAAGATTACTGGTGGGCAAAGATTTTTTAGGAGATAGCGGTACAGCCCTATACAGGGCTGTACTTGGCATCCTGGTGCTTTTACGCTCAATAACGATATTAGTTCCTCCTTGCTAGCTCCAGCTTCTAAAATAGGCAATACCAAATTATCGGCAAATTTGTTTCAGGTCTTATTTTCCGCAAGTTGCTCCCTTAACCTCGTTATCATTCTCCTTGATCGCCACATTGTTTAAGACCATCAGGAAACAGCTAATGTTTGGCCGGAGGGCTTCCCCCTGACCAGATCAGGATTAAGGAACACTCCCCGGCCAACAGCCGGCAGCTCAGGAAAGCGCTTCCACATCTCCCAATATCAACTCCACTGTTACACGTTGTTCATGCAGCTTCCAATGTGCATCAGCCACCTCGCTTGCTTTTATTGTTGGCATTCCTTCAGGAAAGTCTCCTTTGGCAGGCAGGTCTTCGCCTACAACAAGGGCGCCGATGGAAATAATCCCAGCATATATACTGTCTTGTGCAAGATCCGCATGCAGCAAACGTGCATAGTTCAATAATGCCCCTGCGGCCACGCCAAAACTGCCTGTCAGGGATACAGGGCGTTGGGCGGATGATGCAGTGGTAAACAGAATGCTGCCTTCTTTTCTTTCCAGCATTTTGGGCAGCACGGCCCTTACGGCAGCGATGGCAGCGAGCACCTGAAAATCCAGATGGAACTGTTCATTCTCTACATCAATATTTCTCGGTGTACGCAGGCTTTCCCAGGTAGGAGAGGGACTGAATTCCAATACGTCGATGGAGCCATAGTAAGCGGCGGCCTCTTCCAGGGCGCGTGTCAGCGATTCCCGGTTCAGTATGTCTGTTTGAAAAGCGGCCGCCTGAATACCCTTTTTCAAAAGCTTTTCCTTTAAGGTATTCAGTTTTTCGATGTTCCTCGCCAGCAGGGCCACGTTATAACCTTCGTTCCCAAATTTTTCAGCTACTGCAAAGCCAACGCCAGGACCGGCGCCAATGATCGCAATTGTCTTCTTCATGTTGATTCCTTTTAAATGGTCTTATTTTTAGCCTGCCAAAAGTAGGATAGGGGCACTTTACTATTGTTATGGGTTTCCCCGAGGAAACCGGTTACCTGCCTGGAACCGCATGCCTTATATTATCTTTACATTCAAAATCGGTTCAATGGAGAAGAAAGAGAAATTTGCCATGCCGGAGTGCAGGGAGCAGCTGGTCGCTATCAAGGATGTCATGGAACTGCTGTCCGGCAAATGGAAGCTGCAAATTGTTGGGAGCCTGCTCTTTGTTGGCAAGATGCGCTTTATGGATCTCCGTAGAGCAGTGGATGGCATTGCCGCAAAGATGTTATCCAAGGAATTGCAGGAGCTGGAACAAAATGAATTGATCACCCGGAAGGAGCTGCATACAAAGCCTATCACGGTAGAATACGAGCTGACCCCTCATGGAAAGACATTGGGACCTTTGATCTTTACCATATCTTCCTGGGGCGTTTCTCACAGAAAGTGGCTGTTCAGGAAGAAAAAGGTAGCTGAAAAAGCGCCATAGATGTTCAAAAAATCTTTGTATTAGTTGTACTCTTGTAAACAAATTCAATTTGTATCAATAAATGAGGATATCAGCCGTACTTGCCTTCCTGATAATTTTCACCGCTTCAGCTTGTAAATCACCGCAAAAGAACCCTGAGACGGCAGCAGTTGAGGATATTAGCCTTGGGCCCGTGGTCCATGATAGTTTAACAGCAGACCAGATCCTGAAAATCAAGTACATTCAGCAAACATTTCAGGACGTTTATCCGGTTACTTTAGAAGAAACAATAACAAACTTTAAGCGAGACGAACATCCCGATAAAGAGATTGCTATTTGGCTCAATATGGCGACGGCATATCAAAAGTTCATTCAAAAGTACACCGGGAGCGATTCCGCAAAAAAACAGGAAGCATTCAAACTGATCTTACTTAGATCAATGATGCCGTCCCCGAAGGCTATTGAGCAGGCCCAATTAAAGGTACTAAGCCAGGAGCAAGTCAATGATTTACTGCAATACTATCATGCTGATGCTGTTCCTCTAACTACTAAAGAGCAATAACTTGTCCGTCAATCATTTAATTTTTCCAAGTGTTCAAAAAACACTATCTTCATCCTAGTAGATAGTAGACCCTAGCTAGTCCATATGAAAACGTAGAATGCAACCACAACAGATCCCCAGGATAATGATTCCCTGTTTTTTATCGTAAAACGGCTACACCGCTGTATTCCCTCAATTACATAAACCGAAAAAAATGCAAAAGCAATCTTTTACCGTTGCAGATTATTTGCTTACACGGTTAAAACAACTCAATGTCACGGAAGTTTTTCAAATCCCCGGTGACTACGTAAAGCACTTTACGCAGGCCCTGGAAAATTTTGACGGCGTAACGGCGGTCGGCTGTATCAATGAGCTGGATGCCGGCTATGCGGCCGATGCCTATGGACGTACAAGAGGATTGGCGGCAGTGTCTCTGCAATATGGGGTAAGTACCTTCATCGCGCTGAATGGCGTTGGGGGCTCTTATGTTGAGCGCAGCCCGGTTGTGGTGATCAGCGCCACGCCCGGTGCAGACGCCCGCCGTATCACCAAGATGTACGACGTATTGTACCATCACTCTACCGGTAACATGGCCGCCGACCAGGAAGTGTACAAGCAGGTGACCGTCGCGGCGGAAACACTGAGCACTTCGGCCGGTGCGGCAGAGAAGATCGACAACCTGCTCATTGCGGCCATCACCCACAAAAGGCCGGTGTTCATTGAATGCTACAAAGAAGTATGGGGCGAGCCTTGTTTGCCGCCGCCCGACAAACCCCTGCAGCCGCTGAAGTTTACCAGTGATCCGCTGGCCCTGGCGAATGCGGTGGATCAGGCCTGGTCGCAGATCTCCACCGCCCAGAAACCTTTGATCTTTGCGGGGGTGGAAGTATTGCGTCATGGCTTATCCGGCTTGCTGCAGGATCTCATTGACGCCAGTGGTTTCCTGTATACCACTACCTCCCTGGGAAAAACCGTGCTGGATGAGTGTGGCGATAAGTTTATCGGCACCTATTCAGATGCCGCGTCTATTGAAAGCGTGCGTAACATTGTAGAGCAGTCAGACTGTATCCTCACCCTGGGTACGATCATCACGGATGATTATCTCTGGTTCGTGGAGAACAAGTATGCCAATATGGTGCTGGCCACTACAGAGCAGATCAGGGCCGGTTACTTCATCTACAAAGATGTGACCATGGAGGATTTTATGGATGCCCTGCTGACGAAGTTCAAAAAGGTGAACACCTATCCCCTGAATGTAACGGCGCCTCCGCAGCCTAAGTACCCGGAGCCCTGGCTGTCCAATTCAGATCCTTACTGGGATGCCAGTCCGCAAACCATTACCTACAACCGTTTCTTCCAGCATTCCATGCAGTACCTGCAAACGAATAATCTGCTGGATCAGATTGTGATGACCTTCGGCATCAGCTCCGCCATGTATGTGGCCACGAATGCCTATGGTTTAAAGCAGAACAGCTTCCTGGCCTCCGCAGCCTGGCAGATCATCGGCTATGAGACCGGCGCTGCATCCGGCGCACAGCTGGGCAGTGGCAAACGCGCCTGGACTGTGGCCGGCGATGGCGGCTTCATGATGGTATGCCAGTCGCTTTCCACACTGGCCAGGAACAACATCAATGCCGTGATCTTTGTAATGAGCAATGCCGTGTATGCCATTGAACAGGTATATGTGGATATCGATTCGTTCAAGCCAGGCCCGGAACATAAATTCGATACCTTCGACCTCCTGCCCAAATGGGATTACCTGGCCCTTGCCCAGGCCTTCGGCGCAGCAGGTTTCCGCGTTACCACTGTTGACGAGCTGAATGCTGCCTTGCCCCAGATATGGGCGCTCACCAATCAACCCGCCCTGGTGGAAGTAGTGATCCCTGAAAAGGATCTTCCCCGTCAGATGTACCGTCTCGGAACGGAAAGCTAAATTACTTATTACACTCACCCTCAATAATCACTATTCTATGGCTAAGAAGTATTCTATTTTCGGAGCCGGCGCTGCAGGGCTTTATACTGCATGGCGTTTACTGGACAGCATGAGCGATGCACAAAATGCTTCCCCCAAACAATTGCAGTCAGGCGATACGCTGGAACTGTATGACTGGGGCAAATATCAGTTCAACAAAGAAAACCCGGGCACCCGCGCCGCCGGTGCCCGTATCTGCACCTGGCATTACCAGGACGATAAAACGAAATCCTACCTGGAGCTGGGTGGTATGCGTTACTCTTATTGGGATGGTAAGCCATTGAGCGGCGGCCATCGCCTGGTAACCACGGTTATCGAGAAACTGGACCTCAAGAAATTCTCCGTGCCCTTCAATGAATCTACTAACCCTCTGTTCTATCTGCGCACGAAGAACATGTACCTGAATGATATTTCTTCTTCCAACCCGGCGCCTTACAATGTGGAGAACTACGGTGCGGCTTCATCGCCGGATACCGGTTTTAATATTGTGGAGAGCTTGTCTGTAACGGCTCATACGGGCCCGCAGACAAGGCTGGAGTGGTGCGACTTCTATCGCAATGGCAAGATCAAAGTAGAGCTGCCGGAATCATCTGTATATAAGAAAGGAGATCACCTCAAGGATATTGGTTACTGGAACCTGATGTTTGACCAGCTGGGATCAGAGGGGTACAAGTATACTTCTGACGGTAACGGCTATACTTCCAATGTGATCAACTGGAACTCGGCTGTTGCTTTCCAGGCCAATAATGAGTTTACGCCAGGCACGGAGTATCGCACCCTTACACATGGGTATTCCAGCATGTTCAATGCTTTGTTTAATGCCATAGAAGTGATGGCAAAAGCAAAAGGCGTCAAATTTGAGTATCACGCTGATACGCGTCTGCATTCCATCCTGGTGATCGATAAAGTGATCCACTACACTATAGCTACCCGTGAGAATCCGAATAAGGAATCCGGCGGCGGTACTACGGATGCAGCCTGGATGGCCATGCCCCGATACGCCATAGAGCTGGTAGCACAGGCTACCCGTTATAAAAAACATGAGGGGCTGGATGTACTGAATCATAAAAAAGTGCAGCTGTACCTGGAATCTGCGGTGCTGCAGCCATCTTATAAGGTAGGGATGTTTTTCCACGAGCCCTGGTGGGCAGATAATGCGAAAAATCCAGCTACTTACCCGGCGCAGGTCAGCGGTTATGAAGTGACCCAGGATGTGCTGGAGCAAATGCAGAAGAATGGTTTTCCACCGGCTTATATCACTGCCATGGGCAATGATGCCAATATACTGGAAACGCCTTACGCATCGGCGCCTGTCTTTATCAAGGCCGTTGAAACCTGTATACAGGCCCGCCTGACGGTTCCACAGGAAGAGCTGTTGCTGACAACAGCTATTCGTTATACGATCGGCCCCAGCGTAACAGACCTGCCTTGCCGCCAGGTGGTGTATTTCGGGAACAATGCGCTGGATCAGAGTCACAAACCGGTATACGGACTGCTGGCTGCCTACGACGATGAACAATTCGCCAGTTTCTGGCAGGAGCTGGAGATCGGACCTAATAAGCAGCGGGAAAGGCCTATCTCAGAGAATTATCAACCTTTGGAAGGCCCGCGTAAAGTACCGGAAGTAATGGTGAAGATGTTGCGCAAGCAGCTGGCGCAGGTGCATTTCGGTCCGCAGGCAGATTATTCTATGGTGCCGGAGCCGCTGGAAGCGAAGTACATGGACTGGTCCTTACCGCCGTTTAATGCGGGTTATCATGCTTATGCAGCGCATTATGATGTATGTGATGTACAGCAGAAGATCCGTAAGCCTTCACAGCTGGTAGATGGTGCGGATGCGGATATTTTTATTGTGGGAGAGGCATATTCAAATGACCAGGCCTGGGTGGAAGGAGCGTATTGTACCGCGGAGTCTGTGTTGAATGATTTCTTTGGGATACCGCCGATTATAGATAATAAGGTATATCCGTTTATTTGTCCGTGTAAGTAAGATGGATGAATAATATAACAGGCCGCTTCAAAAGCAATTTTGGAGCGGCTTTTTAATTTTGGCGACCGTTAATAAACAAACAGCTACCGTTAATAAACAATGCCAGTTGCGGCAGCTAAAATTAAAAAAAGGTTTTTTAAGTTACAGACAGAAAGTAACCCGAATAAGCCATTGAATCCTTACTTATGAAGCAATTTTTATTTCGCCTGCTGGCAACGCTCGCCGTGGGCATTGTTTTAGCGGCGCCCGCTGTCAGCGAATGGTGGGGGCCTTCTTCAATGGTTACTGCAACCGGACCCGCAAAGGATACTGCTTATGATACGGCTTCCAATTTTTTGAAATTGCGAAGAGATACAAGTTTTAAGCTTTTTGAAAAGAAATGAATAAATAATGATAGGTCATGAATAACCCACCAGTCCCGTAATCGTTAAATTTAGTTTAGCGACTAAATTTCACTGTTATGAAAACCATTTCTACGATCATTATCCTATTGATTTGCTCCCTGTTAACCTACAGCCAGGTTATCAACCCCCGTACGCTTCCACAGGAATGGGGGGAATACGGTATCGGCGACCCTTACATCCTTAAGTTCAGAGGTAAATATTACCTGTACTGCAGCACCCGTGATGATCAAATCGGTGTTAAATGCTGGAGCAGCTGGGACCTTGCCAACTGGAGCTATGAAGGGCTCTGTGTAGCCAATACCGTTACTACCTCCAAAGGCGCTTATGCGCCTGAAGTGATCTACTGGAATGGCACTTTTTATATGTATACCTCGCCAGCTGGCAATGGTCATTATATTTTATCGGCTCCCAGCCCTACAGGACCTTTCACCGTGCAAACGGGCAATCTGGGCCGCACCATTGACGGTTCTGTATTTATAGACGATAACGCACAAATGTATTTTACCTACGCAGGCGGCAGTGGCATACAAGGGGCTACTATGAGCGGTCCTTTATCGATCAGCGGCACAGGAGCTACCTTAGGTGGTACATCGCTGAGCGGTTGGACGGAAGGATCCACCCTTTTTAAGCGCAATGGTCTTTATTACATTACCTATACCGGTAATCATGTTTTCAGCAGAGGGTACCGGGTACATTATGCCACGGCTACAGCGCCATTAGGTGGCTATACTGCAGGCGATAACAACCCCATTGTGCTGAATACAGAGGGCTCCTTCTTTGGCCTGGGCCATAGCGGCTCTGTGATCGGTCCGGATTTAGATACCTGGTTTATTGCCTATCATAATCTCTTAGGCCCTAGCAGCATTGTGGGACCTAACAGGAAGCTGAATATCGATCCCATGGGCTTTAACGGGAACAAGCTGCTGGTATACGGCCCCACTAATTGGGCACAGCCTTCCCCTGCATTACCCACTTTTTATGACCGCTTTGACCGGACCGCGATAGGGGGCAACTGGACCAATATCAACGGCGGCAACTGGGGCATATACAACCAGGAATTGATGTGGCAGGATAATAAGACCACCTTGCAATGGTATCGCCAGATCACTACGGCTATTTCCACTGCCAACTATACAGCAGAATTTAACATGAAGGAAATGGGCAGGGGAGGAGACGACGCCCGCTTCGGAGCCGTGTTTTCCTACATCGATGAAAATACTTTTGGTTCAGCATTGCTGAGCAGTTTTAATAATACACTGGAAACGGATATTAAAGTAAATGGAGCGTCTATTGGCGTAAATGCCATTCCGCTTCCTGCCGGATGGGATTATCAGAAATGGCATGTGATTCGGGTAGAAAAGGAAGGTACTACTTTCAGGATCTATTTGGATGGCATGCTGAAATCTACCCGTACCGCCAACATCACTGCCGGCGGCAAGATCGGGGTGACTACCTGGCATGATCATGCGGATTTTGGGTACACTGCCTTCAGCAATAAGGTAAATGGAAGCGGCGTATTCAGCTTTTATAAACCTGTGCCGGGAATTATTCCTGCGGTGCATTACAATGAAGGCGGAGAGGGCCTTGGCTATCACGATCTTACGAGCGGGAATACCGGTGGTAAATACCGGGCAGAAAATGTAGATATACGTGATTGTGAAGAAGGCGGAGAGAATATCGGCTGGAATCAGGCGGGTGAATGGTACCAGTATAATGTAAATGTGCAGTCAGCTGGCGCCTATCATCTTGGTTTGCGGTATGCTACCACCTTCACTTCCTGTAAGCTGCGTGTTTACTGCGATGGAGCAGCTATTTCCGGGATTGTTGCTATTCCTGCTACGGGAGCCTGGACGAATTGGCGCACGGCTGTTTTGAAGAACCTGAATCTACCCGCAGGCAATCATACCATCCGCCTGGAAACGGTAGAGGGAGAGTTTGATTTCGCTACATTGAAATTTGAATCGGGGGCCACTACGGCGCCTGGTGGTTCGGATAATTTCGATTCCGGGAGTTTTTCCACCTTATGGAATTATGATAACGGTAATTATGCTATCTCGTCTGGCAGGGCCACGATTAACGGCTTTGGTAAACGCGCCATGGGGAATGTAGGCTGGACGGATTATACAGTAGAAGCAGATGTGCAATGCCCTGCATCGGGCAATGGCGGTTTGATCTTCCGGGTACGTAATCCCGCGGCAGCGGAATTCGGCAATTCCACCGCCATCAGCTCTGATTACTTCCAGGGGTATTATGCTGGTATAGAAGCTGGTGGTATCGTGTTGGGCAAACAGAATTATAACTGGACTTCTCTTTCTTATAAGGCACAGGCACTTACTGCCGGACAGTTCTATAAGCTCAGGGCGGTGCTGAACGGGGCTAATATTAAGATCTATCTGAATGATATGGCGACGCCGGTAATCGATTATACTGATCCTGCGCCGATCATCAGCGGGAAAGCAGGGATACGCACACATGCTGCGGATATGTCATTTGATAATTTCCTGATCTCGGCAACTGGGGCGGGGATGGCATTGGTGTATGGAAAATGAGCCGTTTTGCATCTATGCTACATGATCAGTATATCCCTTGCTGTGATAGCAGTTAATATTCTTTGTACGGCATACCCGGTGGCACAACAAAAGGTAATAGATATTCCTTTACCTGCCGGGTATATCCGTTTAGCCCAACCCGCAAATTCCTATGGTACTTACCTGCGCAACCTTGCCTTGCATCCTGATAACACGGTTTACCTATACAACGGTGAGAAAAAGAGAAACCAGCGTGCTCAATACGCCGTACTTGATATGGACATTGGGAACAAAGACCTGCAGCAATGTGCGGATGCCGTGATCCGGCTGCGTGCCGAGTACCTTTACCGGACGGGGAAATATAGTGAGATCACCTTTGTTTTCACGAATGGATACCGCTGTGATTATGTACACTACGCGGAGGGATTCCGGTTGGTCATGAACGGTAAACAGTTTCGATGGCAACACCAGCAGGCGAAAAATTACAGTTATGCCACCTTTCGCCACTATCTTGACCTCGTTTTTTCTTATGCGGGTACGCGCTCATTGTATGCACAACTGAAGGCCATACCCATGTCAGGGATACAGCCTGGTGCCGTATTGGTACAGAAGGGTGATCCGTATGGCCATGCTGTTACGGTGATGGATATGGCCTATCACCCTGTGACAAAGGATACTATTTTCCTGCTTTCCCAGAGTTATATGCCTGCTCAAAGCATTCATATCCTGAAGAATCCCCGGGAAGGCGTATTATCCCCATGGTATTCCACCAGGGCGGGAGGTCCTATAGAAACGCCGGAATGGACTTTTTATAAGCAGGATTTGAAGAGATTTTAGCTGGTTTTTGATATTTTTAGAATAAAAAATGCAGATCGGTTTTATCGGAGTTGGCAAGATCACCAATGCTATCGTAGAAGGACTGTGCACTTCATCCATTCAAGACACACAAATATGGCTTTCGCCCCGTAATGAAGCCAATGCAAGACAGCTGGCAGAGAAGTATGCAGCCGTACAGCGACTGGACAGCAATCAGCAGGTAGTAGATCGTTCGGATATTGTTTTTGTGGCCGTGCGGCCTGCCGTTGCTGTGGAAGTCCTGGAGGAACTTGTATTCCGGAAAGAACAAATGTTGGTATCGCTGGTGCCATTACTGAAGGAAGCTGATCTGCTGGCCGCTGTTGCACCCGTCACCCAGGTGGCCCGTGCTGTTCCTACACCAGCAGTGATGACCCACACAGGACCAGTGCTTGTTTATCATGCCAATGATACAATAATACAATTGTTCCGCCATTTAGGACAACCAGTACCCGTAAACAATGAGCATCAACTGCATGCCTTATGGACCCTCACCGGCCTTATTACCCCCTTCTATGACCTGCTGGATGAGCTGAGCAGCTGGACTGTCAGCAATGGAGTAGATGCGGGCACCGCTAATCAATACATCGCAGGACTGTTCCAATCGCTCTGCTTTGCGGCCCAACAAGATAATTCCGTCAGTTTTAAAGAGCTGGCGCAGCATGCCGAAACGCCAAATGGGATGAATGAACAGGCGGGCAGGGAGATCAGGGAGAAAGGCGTGCATCACGCATATCGTGTTGCTTCGGATAATTTACTGAAGCGGTTTGAATAGCGTCTTAACAACCTTGAGTCTATGGATTACAACATTCACTACATTGATATTCAATACGCACTGATCAATACCTTTTTAATTGGTCTGAGTAATAATGTTTTGGACATTAGCTACAGCGTGGATGGGAAAAGGCTGAACATTCAAATTGTTCTGCTACGAGGAACTGATCTTCCGGAAAAAGTAAGGGCGCAATTAAAGTTTAAGCTCAGCGGATTTGAGCTCGTCTTGAAAGAGATTTTTCTTGATAAAGAAGAATTCAACCAGAGTAAGGGTGAATGGACACCGGTTCACTATCAATGGTTGGATTATCTGTTATTTTCAAAGGCTGAAATACTATGACGGGAATGGAAATTAAATATCAGGCATGTAATCTCTGTGATGCTCTCCATAGAAATATCAATGATAATTTTAAAAGTGTTTCATTTGAAATACTCCGCAGTGGAGATATTCAAATTAAGATTGTTTTGGAGCAACTAACAAAAGCCGAAGAGGATTATATCGAAGATATATCAGCAGAATTTTCAGCAAAGCAACAAAGAGATTGTGTTTTAAAACCAGTAGTTGAGGTTGGAGCTGATATTCTTCCGTTAAAGTATATAGTTTATCAGAAGGGTTGAGCCCGGTAATAGTCCCGAAGACTAGATTAGCGGGTGTCTCGTGCCCCTCTTTCTATTTTAGTATCCTATTCCTGTAAACCAGTCATAGCCTTCTATTTTTTCGTATTCGGGAGGAATAGCAATCAACCGCCGTAAGACTTTATGATTATTGCTACCAGGCTCGTTATTGGATAAAATGAGTTTTCCCGTCTTTTGATCCTTATCATTTTTCTCATAGTAGACATACTCCACTGTATCAACCGCTTCTCCATTCCACCTGTATTTGTACATTTCTGTCTCGCCAGGGTGCCCGTAACAAATTCCCCGAATCATCCCTTCTTTTGGTGAAAATGTTGGATTTATAAACCAAAAATTGCTGGTAAAAGATCGCTTATCTGGTCTTAGCAGGTAAACATTACTAAAACCTTTCAGGCAACAGCCACTAGTGCCATACCCGTTTACAACAAAGTCCTTTAAATGATCTCCATTAACATCAAAGATCGTATCTCCAATATATGCCAGGCCTAATTCTTCAAATGAAAGCACCTGTCGAAAACCTTTACCGGTTTTTGAAAAAATGTTGATATAAATCGGACCTTGCAGAGATCTCCTGACCATGAGATGAGGGTGTTCTTTTGTGAAATAAAAGTCGCTGCTTATATCGACATCCACGTTGGAACCGTCAGGCATCATCGCAACATATTGCTCGCTAAACCGGTTATCCGGCTTCATAGTTGCCCTTCTTACTGCTTCCTGCAAAACGCTGTCGAGCCTTATACTATCGATCCTTGCCGATTCTGCCCATTTTTTTCGTTTTTCCAACCGCTCTTGCTCTGTTTCGACAAGGTGGGTCCGGGTGCTGTCAACTTTATTGGAAATGACGGTTTCCTTTTTGTTTGATGGTTTGCATGAAAAAACAAGGGTAATCATCCCAATGGCAAAGGCGGTGATTATGTATTTCATAAGGTAAGGAGTGTTAACAGTCCTAAGATAACAAAAATAAAGCAGCCTCCGTGAAAGAGGCTGCCTTTTGCTATACTCGCTGGATATATGGTCAAGCTAAGTCAAATCTGTCTAAATTCATCACTTTATTCCAGGCGGCTACAAAGTCTTTTACAAATTTTTCTTTAGCATCTGCGCTTCCGTACACTTCTGCGATGGCTCTCAGTTCTGCATTGGATCCTAATACCAGGTCTGCACGGGTAGCGGTCCATTTTACTTTGCCGGTGGCACGGTCGCTGCCTTCATAAAGTTCTTTATCTGCAGATACGGCTTTCCAGGCAGTATTCATATCAAGCAGGTTAATAAAGAAATCATTGGTCAGCTGACCGGGGCGCTGCGTGAACACACCATCTCCTGCACCATCGAAATTAGTGTTCAGTACGCGCAGACCGCCTATCAATACTGTTAGCTCAGGGCCTGTCAATGTGAGCAGATGCGCTTTGTCTATCAGCAATTCTTCTGTAGATACCGGGAATGACGCTTTGCGGTAATTGCGGAAACCGTCGGCAATAGGTTCCAGGTAGCTCATGGATTCAACATCGGTTTGTTCCTGCGAAGCATCCATACGGCCGGGAGCGAAAGGAACCGTGATTGCATGTCCACCGTCTTTGGCTGCTTTCTCAATACCTGCGGCACCGGCCAGTACGATCAGGTCTGCAATAGACACTTTCTTACCGCCAGATTGCGCCGCGTTGAACTCTTTCTGAATGCCTTCCAGTTTATCCAATACTTTCTGCAGCTGAGGAGGATTGTTCACCTTCCAGTATTTCTGGGGGGCGAGGCGAATACGTGCGCCGTTAGCGCCACCGCGTTTATCAGTACCACGGAAAGTAGAAGCGGAAGCCCATGCGGTAGATACGAGTTCGGATACGCTGAGTCCTGAGGCCAGTACCTTTTCCTTCAGGGCGGCAATATCACTTTCATTGATCAATGCATGATCTACTGCGGGGATGGGATCCTGCCAGAGCAGCTCTTCCTGGGGAACATCAGGTCCCAGGTAACGTGCGCGGGGCCCCATATCGCGGTGTGTTAATTTAAACCAGGCCCGGGCAAAAGCGTCTGCGAATTCTTCGGGATGCTCGAGGAAGCGCCTGGAGATCTTTTCGTACACCGGGTCGAACCTTAAGGAAAGGTCGGTGGTGAGCATGGTGGGCAGGTGTTTCTTTGAGCTGTCATATGCGTCCGGGATAATACCTTCGGCATCTTTGGCTACCCACTGGTGTGCACCAGCCGGACTTTTGGTCAATTGCCATTCATAGCGGAACAGGTTTTCAAAGAAGTTATTGCTCCATTTGGTAGGGGTGGTGGTCCATATTACTTCAAGGCCGCTGGTAATGGTGTCTGCGCCTTTACCGGAACCATAGCTGTTGCTCCATCCCAGGCCCTGCTGTTCCAGGTCTGCCGCTTCAGGCTCTTTGCCTACGTTGGTAGCAGGAGCTGCGCCATGGGTTTTACCAAAGCTATGTCCGCCTGCTATCAGCGCTACGGTTTCTTCATCGTTCATGGCCATGCGGCCAAAAGTATCGCGGATATCTTTAGCAGCTGCTATCGGGTCGGGATTGCCATCAGGGCCTTCGGGATTCACGTAGATCAGGCCCATTTGTACGGCGGCAAGAGGTTTTTCCAGGTTGCGGGAATGGATCTTGCCATCAGGATCATCGTCTGATACCAATACACCATGATTCTCTACCACGCCATGTGATCCGTTGGCATAACGCAGGTCGCCACCCAGCCAGGTCGCTTCTGAACCCCAGTATACATCTTCATCCGGTTCCCATGCATCGGGGCGTCCACCGGCGAAGCCGAAGGTTTTAAAGCCCATTGATTCGAGGGCGATGTTACCGGTCAGGATCAGGAGGTCGGCCCAGGAGATCTTGTTGCCATATTTCTGTTTGATAGGCCATAAAAGTCTGCGGGCTTTATCGAGGCTTACATTGTCAGGCCAGCTATTCAACGGAGCAAAGCGTTGCTGTCCCGAGCCTGCGCCGCCGCGGCCATCAAACACGCGGTAGGTACCTGCACTGTGCCAGGCCATGCGAATGAATAAAGGGCCGTAGTGCCCGAAGTCTGCCGGCCACCAGTCCTGGGAATCTGTCATGAGTGCATGCAGGTCTTTTTTTACCGCTTCCAGATCGAGGCTTTTAAATGCTTCGGCGTAATTGAAATCTTCACCCATCGGGTTTGACTTGGCAGAGTGCTGACGCAGGATGTTAAGCTTTAACTGGCCAGGCCACCAGTCCCGATTCCTGGTGCCGCCACCGCCAACGGCTGGCTTCATACTGCCATTGTGAAACGGGCATTTGCTGATGTCTTTTGATTCGTTTCCCATTTGTATAAGTTTAGTGTTGAGTGAATATTACTTGCATCTGGTGCAGAGTCATAAAAGTAGGATATTGTAGATATAGTTATAATCAATTGATTCTATCTTTTAATAGTTTTAATCTATACGTCTAAACAGACCCATTGTAAAGTCTATTTCGACCCCCGCATACTTACAAATAAGGGGCTACATTTGTTTTATGGTATAAATGTTAAATTTTACAACCATGACAAACAAACATCCAGATCACAAGATTGCGAGCCGTGAAGAGTGGCTCGCGGCCCGGCTGGAACTGCTGGGGGCAGAGAAAGAGCTTACGCGGCAAAGCGATGACCTCGCTCAACGGCGGCAGCAGCTGCCCTGGGTACGTATTGATAAAGAGTACCGCTTTGATACCGATGAAGGCGCCGCATCCCTGAAGGACCTCTTCAGAGGACGCTCACAGCTGCTCATCTATCATTTTATGTTTGGGCCCGATTATAAGGCCGGCTGCCCTTCCTGCTCGATGATCGCCGACGGTTTTAACGGCTTTGCAGTCCACCTGGCCAACCATGATGTGATGTTGTGGGCAGTGTCAAGAGCGCCCCTGGCGAAGCTGCAGGAGTATAAGGAGCGGATGGGGTGGACTTTCCCCTGGGCTTCCTCGGCGGGGAACGATTTCAATGCCGACTTCAACGTCTGGTTTACAGAGGAGCAGCAGCGGGCGGGTGTTGATTATAATTACCGGCACGAAAAGGGCTTTGAATGGCGTAAGGGACAGGAAGGCGGCGGCCAGGAGGAAGAAGACAAGTTTGCCGCCATGTGTGGAACGGATACCCCGACATTTCAGCGAGACAGGCCAGGCATGAGCACCTTTGTACTCGAAGACGGTGTGGTGTATCACGCCTATTCCGCCTATGCGCGCGGGCTGGACAGCCTCTGGGGCGCGTATCAGTGGTTAGACCGCGCTCCCAGGGGACGCAACGAGACGCAGGGTGTCTGGTGGCGCCGTCACGATGAATATGCAAAGAGCTGAGAAGCTTAATGGCTGGAGACTGCTTTCAGTCCGACGATAGAGCCTATCAATGCGATAATAAAGAAGAGTCTCCAGAAATGAGCAGGCTCATTAAATACCAGGATGCCCATGAGGGCAGTCCCCACTGCGCCTATGCCTGTCCACACGGCATAGGCCGTTCCCAGGGGCAGGGTTTGCGTTGCTTTCATCAGTAAAAGCATACTTGCCACCAGTGAGAACAGGAAGGCGCCATACCATAAATACATTGCAATGCCTTCAGATTCCTTTGCTTTTCCTAAGCTGGATGTGAATGCTACTTCAAACAAGCCAGCGATAATTAAGATGATCCAGTTCACGGTTAAATGATTTTATGCCTGCAAGTTCGTGAGTTGCGGGGAAGGAAAATTTTACAAATGATAAAAAACTTCACAGTGCAATTCTTAACTAAATTCGGTAAGGATTTATAGGGAACATTACGGCTGTTTATAATGAACCCCCCATTTCCTAAGGAGAACATACCATACTGATGCATCATGTCAATCGTTTAAGAGGTGTTTGCGGCGATTTTAGCAAAGAATTGGCATCATCAAATAGGAAAATAGAAAAAGTTAGTTTATTGAAATTGGTAATATTTAAGTAGCTAATTTAATGGATTCTTCCAGTTTGAAGTTATTTTGGTAATTTTTACTTACTTTAGATATAAAGTAACCGGCACTGGATATGCCTAATAACCATTGTTATCTGTTGTTCTAAGGTTAATTAATGTAATGTAGTTAATTTTTATTTTCCTGTTTCATGGATGAGAATGTTGTCCCATTTAACTTTCTGGCAGAAGTCCAGAAAAGTACGAATATTAACGCACTGTTCCCCGATAGAGAAACACTTAAGGCTATTCTGTGGCTATATGCAAAGATTAAGGCAGGATCATTCGCCAAAAGCAAGTTCCGTGAACAGGATATTATCACCGCGTTTATAGAAACAACACCGGAAGGATTCCAAAGAATTCCGCAGGAGCGATTTAATAGCGTGATTGCTGATTTACAAGAGTATTATCTCCGATACGACGATGATGAGCAGGTTTATACACTAAAGGATTTTGCAAGAAATATTTGTAAGCAGGTAGAGGAGGCTTTGATCGGAAATTTTAACCCCACTCAAATAGAAATTATTTGTGCCGAATTAAAAAGGGAGCTCTTAAGCTGCAAAGATGATGAAGCTTTGACCAATTGGCTACAGTTGAACTTTACGGCATTTGAACCTAAAATGAATAGCCAGGTAGACAATCTAGACCGACATATCGATACCGCGGTCGCAGAAATACGAGAGTCGGCTCAGCTGCAGGAGGGAGAAGTTTTGGAAACGTTGAAAAAAATAGATAGCCAATTAGAAAGAATCAGGCGTTACAATAAAGAACTCCGTGCAGCCTTCGCTGCCATGAAGGAAATTAATGCAGAGTTAGATATTAGATTAATGGCTGTTAGTAGTGAAAATCGACAGCTACTAGACTTACTTAGACAAACTAGAGACTTTTTTCCTGGAATCAGATATAGACTTGATTTGGTTGATAAACGTCTAGACAGACTACAACCACGGCTAAGACAATTTTTTGGTGCACTAAATAAACCGCTTTTTAACACAAAGGTAGAGCGCTTTTTACGTTTTATATTGAAGAATGCTATTGTGAAAATAGAAGGCACAAAGAAGCCTATTTATTTCCCTGACAATATTCCGTCTTTCCGGGTTCTCCAAGAAACATCTTATTTTATCGTAATAGAAAGAAGGAATGAACTTTTTCCAGCCATGCCAAGAAAAGTGAAAACGTATGAACAGACGCCGGAAGAAAAAATGAAAAGTTATGAGGTACTGGGAAAAAAAATTGTACAGCAAGATAAGATAACTCAGTGGACGGACAAAATATGTCATGATTGTAGAAAGCAAGGTAGAGTCGATTTTGCTAATTATTTTTTTCAAATCGTAGATGAAGAAGGAGGGAGTATAGAGTTGGCGGCAAAGGTTGCACATAGGTTATTAAAAATAACTGCCCATGAAGATAACCTTGAGATTCATATTAATAATGAAACTACAATTACCAAAAATAATATTAGCATATGGGAAATGATAATACAGTATACTTAAAGTATGACTTTTTGTATAACCAAAATGCCTTCGAACTTTTTGGTACTTTGGATTTTCAATTGAAAGACGGGATGCATTTTCAACAAATAGAAGGACAGTTTGCACTTTTTAATTTTATACAGGAGAATGAGGAAAGTCTGGTAAGATATTACAGCGATTTTTTCGGTGTGGAGTTAGCCAGTGGGGGAGAAGGACAGGAACGCTATTATTATCTTGAGTTTAACGGTGTTAACCGGGGAGCAGTCGATGCGGAACATCGTGCGTTTCTTAAGAATGATTTTGTTATAGTAGGGTTGCTTATATATAAGATCATTTTCATAGATAGGAATCTTGAATTGTCATCTTTAAAAGCGCTGCAAAATATGATTAGAAAGGATTATGAGGAGCTAAAGCCGGATCTCTACCGTTTATTGGCCCGGGCGAGGAAAGATAGTCCGTCTCAAATGAATGATGAGAAAGTAGATGATATCATTCGATCTGCTGTCGTACAATTTACAAGGATAGGCTGGATGACTTTTCAGGAAGATACTTTCGATGTACATCCTTCTTTTCAGCGGTTGAATAAGCTGTATGCTGATTATATTAATAACATTGATACGATCATAAGGCAAATGTCCGCATGATGAAACAATATCCACGTATTTACAGATTATCTACATTAGGACTGAGACAGCACCAGGAATTCGATTACGATTTTCATCCTTTCAGAACCGATTTTGTTGGAGAAAGTGGCTCTGGTAAAAGCATGATAGCAGATTTGTTGCAATTGATATTAGTGGGCTCTGAAGCATTTATTTCTGCTACAGAGGCACTAGGTGGAAAGAGGACGCCTGATGGAATGGTTTTGAAAACACAAGATGGAAGGGGGACGGAAATAGGCTATGCTTTCCTCAATATACAAGTGGCACACAATGAATATGTAGTGATTGGAACATACATAGAATCTAGCAGCAGAACAACGGAGGCATTTGTTATACAGCAAGGATACGATGAAAATCTATTGATGCCTATTAGCGAACCGCTCTCATTTAAGAATTTTCTTTCGGATGACAGGGTGCCTCCTTTAGATGAGTTAAAGAATAATCTGGAAGTACGTGGGTTAATATGTAGGTCATGGCATCACAAAAAAGGATATCATAAATTTTTGTTCCAGCATAATTTGTTAGCAATTGATCTGTCAGCAAGTGAGCGGGTGTTAAAAGACTATGCGGCGATCATACAATCTTTTTCAAGGGGTAAGTCCCTTGATACCCAGAAAGGAAATGCGCTAAAAAATTTCCTGTATGGAGACGAAGCCTCTAGGCGTATTTACAATAAATACCAGCAGACAATTGCAGAAATGCAAACGTCATTTAATGAGCATATTCGTAATAAGCAAGAAATTGAACTTGTTACCAGGAAACAAAGGAAGCTATCCCAGTTGTTGGTGAAGGAAGGTGATATGCAACGTTTGAAGTATGATTGGTTGTTCAATAAAGCACAGTATACTTACCAGATCGAAAAGCAGCTGTTTGAAGATGTGAAAGCACTGCATCAAAGCGCTTACGTTAGTTACCAATCATTGTGTGTTGTACGGCAGCTGCTGGAAATGGAGCTGGAAGGGATAGATGCTGAATTTCAAGCAAGAAAAAACAGAGTAGATGTTGCGAGAAATCATATTGAGAGACTGCGTCGTGACCATGAAAGGTTGGAAAGAGTACAAGCATGGTTAGATCGATTCCAAATTGAATTGAGTCAATTAAAGGATAAATATATTGGCGATAAGAATTTATATGAAATGAAAGGCAGCTTATTGCGGATAGAAAGGGCCTTGACAGAAGCCGATGTGTTGGATTATTTTAATTCTATCTGGGCAAAGGATAGTAGAATGGCTATGATTGAGTTCTTAGATAAAGAAAAAATTTTCTGTGAAGATCAATTGGAAGAAAAAAATACCTTATTAAAATTTTGGGGATTGAATGACAAAGGGTCGTTGAGTAGCTGGGCATTGACACAACAACGGGCCTTTACACTGGAGGAAGAAAGCCTTATTATGCATTTTAAAGAATTAATGACAAGGAAACCTTCTGTCTTAAGAAAGGGAATTAACCGGTACATTCCTACTCCAGAAGTGCTTATTAAACATGCCAGTTTTACAGAAACGGATGACAGTGGTGGGTGGTTACATATTAATGGTATGCGTGAATATATTCCTTGGGTGAAAAATCAGCTATTTACGAATGGTAATTTGCAGCAGCTCAGGCACCTTTTCGAAAGTGAAACTGCAAATTTGGAATACGAGATAAAGATATTGGAAGAAAAGATGGAAACCATCAAGAAGCTGAAGGGAATGGCTGTTAATGAAAGGGATTTTGATATCTACTTGAAAGCACTTGCTCGTCGGGAGGAAGTGATGAGTTTTGTAGAAAGTGAGCTGGTTAAGATTGGCGAGAACGAACTGAATGAGTATATAAAGGTTTTTGAAAGGAAAGAGGAAGTATTGGAAGATTATGAGGTAGCAGAGGAGGAATACAATGCCGCAAATGAATCCTGGTTTGGCGTAAAGGGAATTAATGAGGAGTTACAAGATCAGAGGAGAAAGCTGGAGGAAATTATTGTTAGTAATAAATGGACTGGTAAATTGCTCGAAATTCATGAGGCCTTAAAGCCTTGGTTGCAAGTAATAGAAGATACCTCCCAAGAGCTAAGATATCTAAAGGAATCATATAAACGGGCTCATAATAGTACGCGTTTTATTAGAGAGCAGGTAGAACACTATAAATCGAATCTTAACACATTTCGATTACAAAGTACTTGGGGGAATTGGGAAGACGCAAGGGAAAAAATGCGGCAAGCTTGGGATGATTATGAGAAAACCTATAATCAATCGCCAGATATTCTGTCTTTTGAAGTAGGTCAGGTAGATGGAGGGAATGAAAGAAGGATAAGATATGAATCAGCACGTGACAATTTCCAGAATCTCTACAATGAAGTAGTTAGTGATTTTTTGCCTAATGACGGATACAAACTAAGGGATGTTTTTGATACTGTTGAGCTAGGCGCGGCTTTATTGCCAGGCGCCTTCAGGGACGTGAATGCTACATCGGATAATATGATCGAACTAATAGGGGCTTTTCTTGAAAAGATTAACGATAAAAATAAGGAGTTAAATAGACGAAAGTTGCAGAGAATAAAGGATTTGTTAGATGACGTTAGTGACGAGATCAGTGATCGCATAACTATCGCCAAACAAATTGATCAGTTTTTGAACCAGGAGGATAAAGAAATCACTGGGGGACATAGGGTTCGGTTGGCCGTGGAGCTATCCAGAGAGTATCCGAAAAACTGGATAGAGGTATTTCAGCGTAAATTGGAAGACGAGCCAGATTATGGCATTAGTGACCAGATAGCTGAAGGGGTAAGCCTTGAAGAAAAGATACATTTGGTCTTTCAGTCTTGCACAACGGGAAACATAGGTCGGCCCAAAATAGAGAAGTTATTAGACCCTAATGCCTATTTAGAATTGACTTTTTCTATGAAGTCCAGTGGTGGCCAGTTAAATAAGGGTAGTAACGGACAAAGCTATGCTGGGATCGCATTGTTATGTATTGCCCGCTTATCTGTGATTGGTGCGGTTAATTCTAGAAAAATGCATCCAGGAATACGCTTTATGCCTATAGACGAGGCAGAGGGATTGGGTAGTAATTATGATATGTTGTATAATATTGCCAAGGCGCATGATTATCAGATTATTTCATTATCTATTAATCCACTAGGTAAGTTTAATGACGGCGAGCAGTACATGTATATGTTGCACAAAAATATGAAATCAGAGGAGGACATTAATAATACACCTGTCGGCATATTTTGCGAAGCCGACAAGGCAAAACTTTCAGTAACGAACGGAGTATTTTTGTCATGAAGCACAGGAATTTGAAGTGGCCTCATTTAAAGGCGTTAAATGAGTTGTATGAGTTTGGGACAACAAGTGCTAGAATATTAGAACATCCATTTGTTAAGAATCTTAAAGAAGAGAGAAGATTGATAGGCTTTAAGGCGGGCAGTAATAGAATATTAATGGCGAAGCCTGGATATCAATCATACTTCAAGCTGCATCTTTTAAGCAGTTATTTAAGGTACTACGAATTTTTGATGAAGCACCAAATTGATTTAGATGGTAGAAAACAATTTGATGAATATGACTTAGATGCTTTTATGTTTATTGCTGATAACAAAGAGAAGCTAAGAGATGGATTAACAACTATTCGTCATTTTTCCAGTTTAGTTTTTAGGGAGAAAGGCTCTAAGTTTCTTGAAAAGCATCCAGGCATTTGCAAGGTTATATTCCACTTGCTCGAAGTGGAGTGTTTTCCCGATCAAGATCCAAAAAGTAACAGATGGAGATTTGTTATAGATAATCCAGCACCTCAGCTAATAGTGCTTTGCGAAAACTTAGCAAATCTGAAGCGGCCTTGGGTTGCATATGAACATAAACTAGAATTGTGGTATGCGGGTGGGAATAATGTGACTATCTTAGAGCAGATTGGCCAAGATAAACTAGCACTACCTATCGTCTATTGTTGCGACTGGGATCTAGAGGGGTTACGGATTTATTGTAGAATAAAGAGGATATTTTCTACGAAAAACAAGGATATTTCATTATTGTCGCCCTTTGATACGAGAGAAGCTGTAAGCGTAGATTCACCGGATCATCATAGTGTTTGGGACCCGACATTACCATTATCAGGTCTTGATATTGATTTATTTAATGACATTGAACAGTCGCTGATTAAGCAATTGATTGCAAAAAATCAGTGGATTGAAGAAGAGAGCCAGGATTTGGTGTCGTTATTGCAGAGGAATGGTTTTATAACAGTGTAAGAGGAATTATTTTCAAGATCATACATTATATTTGCTAACCTTATCATAATCCCAATTTTTCTACTGTTTGCATATTATGTTTTATGCTTATGTATTAGCAAAGTGGGTTAATTTTTGACTCCGAGGCTTTTTATATTATTTTTGAATATACATGGCGTTACCGTATCAATTCAGGGATCGCCTCCACCGCTGCCTCATCCTGCACAATGCCGACCGTACATTGTATTACCAAAGCAATGGTGAGTATGATGATGGCGACGATAGCTATTACTTTTTTCATGGCTTAACATTTTAAGTGTATGAATTACTACTCAAATGTAAGCCAGGCGGAAGGGCATCATCAACCAGCAATCTGCCAGCCGGACATATTGCATGCTGAATCAGACCTCATTGCCCGTTAATCGCCACGGCCTCCCTGGCGGGATAATCCGCTGCATAGATCCGGAACCATTGCAGCACCGGATTGATCCAGGCCGCATAAGGTTTATAGAGAAATCCATGGTCTAAGCCAGTATTTAATTTTACTTCATGGAAGTCTTTCACTTCCTTACGGTCCTTAAAGATCGCGGCGCAGGTACCGTGACTATCCGATGCTTCAATAACAGACAGAAAACGTCCCCTTAATTTGAGTTGCAGGTAATATTTGTATATGTCCGGCGAGCAGCCTCCCATGATCACATATTTCATCTGCGGCTCATTCAACCTGCCGGATACGTGCAGCACAACATTAGACCCTGCTGATGCGCCTACCAGTAGGATATTTCTAACAGGTACATTTGCTTTCAGCAAGGTATCTACCTGCTGCACTATTTTGCGTGCGTACACCGAATCATCCACACCGGGCATCCTTCTTTCACTGATCACATGAAAACTATGCGCTCGCAAAGTATCCAGTATGCGCGAATATTGATAAGGGCCAAACTGCGGTACAGGATCATTGATGGCATTATCCCCTTTAACAGTAACCACACCACCGTGCAGGTAGAATAGGTAATACCCCGCGGGATTGATAGTGGGAGGAAGGTCATGTTGCTGAGCCAGGGCAGCACTAGATAAGAAGCAAAGGAGCATGGGGAGGATGAACTGTTTCATACCTGGAAAGTATGCTAAAAAGTAAAATTTTGTATATTACAGCGGCTGTTAATTTTTGTTAACCACGGCCTGTCCAATTTCCCTACACCTGTATTTGTGTACTGTAACCCAGGTTAAATCATGCTCGTAAGCAATAAGCATTTCATCCCGGTAATCGGACTAGACCTACATTTTGTAATATTGTTCGGTTTCCCCATTCCGCTGCCACACCCGTATATCGGGCTGGTGGTAGATCCCATGGACTATATTCCCTTCTTAGGGGCCACCACTAAGGTGAACCATGTACCACGCGGTAAAAGCGATACCAGCGGTATTTTCATCATCCTGTTCCACATTCCCATGGGAGGACCTTTCCTGATGGCGCCTTTGATCGGCCATGACTCCGTGAATTTCTTCGGCAGTAAAACGGTGAAGGTGGAAGGAAACCTCTTCAGCCCCTCAGGGCATATGCTGATGACCTGTAACGACATCGGTATCCCATTGTCTATTGAGCCGGGCAAAAAGTTCAAGCCGATGCCCAGCATGTATCTGCCCACCTCCTTTTCTATTCCGCTGTCTTATGGCAAGCCGGTAATGGTAGGTGGTCCCTTTGTACCGGATTGGGCGGGCGCTTTACTTAATATTGTCATGTCCTTCGGATTTGGCGCCCTGATGAAAGGCCTGGGCAAAGGCCTGAAGCTGATCGGGAAAGCCGGAAAAAAGGCCAAACGAAAGATCAGCGACTTTAACCTGGCGCGACAAGAAAAGATGGGCGGCAGTGATAAGCTCAGCCAGCTGCTTTGTAAGCTGGGCTTTGAACCGGTAGACCTGGTACAGGGTATTGTCGTCTATGATGGTACCGACTTTGAGCTGCCCGGCCCCATCCCCCTGCAATGGACCCGCTCCTGGAGCAGCGACAGCGACCATCATGGCTTGCTGGGCCACGGCACGCATCTTTGCTTCGATATGCGCATCCTGGAATTTGCAGATGAAGAGGCCTGCGGTGTATTGCTGGGCGATGGCCGCAGTGTCATATTTGATTACCTGCCCTATCCCGGTAACAACGAATATAATCGCTCTGAAAAGCTGACCCTGACACGCACCGACCTGGACGAATACGTGCTGTTCAACCACCAGGAACGGCGCTCTTATTATTTTCGTAAGCTACATCAACAATACCGCCTCTATGCTATCCGTAATGAGGCTGGTTTTCAGATCAGCTTCCATTATAACAGTAAAGGGTACCTGGTACAGCTGACCGACAGCGTTGGCCGTCACCTGAAAATGGAAAATGATAGTAAAGGCCGTATTACCGCCGTGACTGCACAGCACCGGGGACAGGAACAATTACTGGTACGTTACACCTATAATGAGAACGGTGATCTGGAGACGATTACAGACCCACTGGCGCAGCTTACCAACATGCGGTACCATCAACACCGGATGGTGTCTAAAACGGATCGTAACGGGCAGACATTTTACTGGGAATACGATCAGCATGGCCGCTGCATCCATACCTGGGGAGACGGCGGCATTTTGGAAGGATGGATCGAATACCATCCGAAGGAAGGATATAACCTGGTGACCAATGGCCTCGGTCAAACCACTACCTACTATTATACACCTGGTCATGTGATCACACAGGTCAAAGACCCGCTGGGCAATTCCCGTTTTACAGAGTATACCGATCATTTTGAAGTATACCGTGAGATCGATGAGGAAGCGAATGTAACCGGTTATTCCTATGATGAAAGGGGCAACTGTACCCGTATTGAGCAGGCAGACGGCAGCGCCTATACGTTCAGCTATGATGCAGATGGCAGGCTTGTATTGAGTAATAGTCCGCAGGGAGGCAGCCGCACCTACATCTACTACAAAAAAGAAAAGCATAAAGGACAGCTTCACACCGTTACGGAAGCAGACGGCCGTATTACCATCTTCCGTTACAATGCGCTTAACCTGCTCAGTAAAGTAGAAGATGAGCAGGAACATTGCAGCATACTGGAATATGATGAGGATTATAACCTGTCCGCACTCAGCCTGCCGGATTCCGGGCGGGCCAGCTGGGACTACGATGCCTGGGGAAATTGTACAAAAGCCGTTAATCCTTTACAGCAGGAACAATATTTCCGTTACGATGCGCTGGGCCGCGCTACAGAAGTACTGCTGCCGGATGGCAACCGGATCCAGCTTCAGTACAACGCCTATGAGGAAATAATAAAGCTGAAGGATAATCATCATGATATCCGTTTCGACTATACGCCGCTGGGGAACCTGAAAATGCGGGAAGAGAACGGCGCAAAGCTTCACTTTGTATATAATAAGGAAGAACAGCTTACGGCTGTAGTGAACGAGCACGGCGACATGTACCGCTTTACCCGCAACGGGCGGGGCGATATTATCCGCGAAACAGGCTTTGATGGGTTTAGCCGTCAGTACCAGCGCGATGCCACGGGTAAGGTGATCAGAATACAACGCCCGGGTAAACGGTGGACGGCATACGAATATGACTTTAATGGCAGCCTGACCCGTGCAGAGCACAGCGATGGCAGCTGGGAGACCTACAGCTATGACAGGAACGGCCTGCTGGTGGAGGCTGTGAACGAACATAGCACACTCAAACTGCAGCGTGATGTAATGGGACGTGTGGTACAGGAATGGCAGAACGGCTATACCGTTAACAGCAGATACGACGCTAACGGACGGCGTAGCCGGATCAGCAGCAGCCTGGGTGCAGAGATCCGCCTGCAACGAAATGCCGCCGGACATGTTACCGGGATGGCAGCTATGGCGCAGGGAATCGATGACCCATGGACGGCTCATATCGAACGTAATTCACTGGGACTGGAAATAGAACGCAGCCTGCCCGGAAGGATTAAAAGCAGCTGGACCTATGAGCTGTCCGGTATGCCTGCGGGCCATACCGTCAGCAGCGGTGAGCGTATTACCCGGCGCCGTCACTATCACTGGGATGCCAATCAGCGCCTGAAACAGCTGACCAACGCGCTCAGCGGCGGTATGGTAACATTCCGCCATGATGATGTTGGCAACCTCGCCTGGGCGCAATATGAGGACGGCCAGTATGATTACCGCCTGCCTGATAAGGCAGGTAACCTGTACAGATCGCAATCCGGCAAGGATCGTAAATATGCGCCCGGCGGACAGCTGCTGGAAACACCGGAGGCCCGTTTCAGTTATGATGAGGAAGGTAACCTCCTCAGGAAAACTGCAGCCGGGGGAAGCGCCGTGTGGGAATATGCCTGGTATGGCAATGGCGCACTCAAAAGCGTATTGCGTCCTGACGGGAAGGAAGTAGCATTCCGTTATGATGCCCTGGGACGGCGTATCGAGAAATCCTATAATGGCCAGCTGACCCGCTTTGTATGGGATGGGCATGTGCCCCTGCATGAATGGACCTATCCTGAAAAGCAGCGGCCGGTCATTATTATAGATGAACTGGGGGATGTACAGCAAAGCCATCCGGAGCCCGTACCTCCTAAAACCCTGGCCACCTGGGTATTTGAAGAAGGTTCCTTTGCACCTGCGGCCAAGATCATCCATGGTAAACGCTACTCCATTATCACTGATCACCTGGGTACGCCTGTAGAGGTATATAATGAAGCGGGAGAAAACGTATGGGCCTGCGAATTGGATATTTATGGAAAGCTACGTAAGTTACGGGGAGATCGCACACTGATACCTTTCCGCTACCCGGGGCAGTATGAAGACCTGGAAACGGGGCTGTACTATAACCGCTTCAGGTATTATAGTCCGGAGGAAGGGAACTACATCAGCCAGGACCCTATCCGGCTAAAGGGAGGGCATCAGCTGTACAGTTATGTACACGATCCTAATGCCTGGGGTGATGTATTCGGGCTGAAGAAAACGAGTGAGGCTTGCAGGGGAAGGGTACAGGCACAGGGACAGTCGCTGGAAGAATCTGTGCCCTGGGCAAGAGACACGCCGCCTACTGTATCCGAAGGCCTGGCAATGCTGGATGAGCTGGCAAGCAAGTTGTCAAAAGCTGACCTGAAAGCAAGGGCCGGAGCATTTGCCAAAGCACGCAAATTTATCAATGATGCTGGCAAGGCAGGCGGAGTGGACGCGCCGGTGAGCCGGACCTTTATGGTACAAGGCACCAAGCACGAGAGGGTAGATATAGAAGTCAAAACCGGTAAAGCATTTGTGCCAGACCCGCCAGCCAATGCCGCAGGCGGCGGCGCTGCAGGAGTGGTGAATTAACAGCAGTAAATAGCATCCATTCAAACAAGATAAAGATGTACGATAATTTTCTGACAGACGAAAAGGAATATTTTTCCTTAGAGGAATACTGGAAAGATCATTTTACAGATCTGCTGAAAGCGGCTGGTGAAAAGCCGGAAGACTGGCAGTACCCTTACTATAATACTGCTTTTAGCAACGGCACAAAATTCATGGATGGCAATCCTATCTTTTCAGCGCAATCCCTGAAGACCGGGGAAATCATGAAGATCGTACAGGAAGCATTTGAAGGAGAGGAATTGCTGGAACATTGGGAGGATCCGGAGGACCAGCGGCTGACGATCGTTTGTGCCCTGACTGAAAATACGCAGCCTGCCATCAGCAATTTATTAAAAGAGTGGATAGTAAAAGCGGGGGGCACATGGAAATAGTCATTGCTTTACTCACATTAATATTGCTGGAGGTTGTCTTAGGTATTGACAATATCATCTTTATTTCCATCGTCACTTCGCGCTTACCGGTACAACAGCAAAAGAAGGGAAGGCGGATAGGTTTATTACTGGCAATGGTTATGCGCTTATTACTGCTCACCGTCATTTCCTGGGTACTCAAGCTGGAAGGCGACCTGTTTACCATACTGTCCGTAGGCATATCAGGTAAAGACCTGATCCTGATCTGTGGCGGCTTGTTCCTGCTATACAAAAGCGCATCAGAGATCTATCATAAAATGGAAGGAGAGCCGGGTGATAAATCGAAGGAGATCAAAGTAACAAGTTTCGCCAGCGCCATTGGCCAGATCCTGATCCTTGACCTGGTGTTTTCAATAGACAGTATTATTACGGCCGTAGGAATGGTAGACCAATTATGGGTCATGTATGTAGCCGTTGTAGTAAGTGTGGGTATTATGCTGTTTGCAGCGGAGCCGGTCAGCGGTTTTGTGAACAGGCATCCTGCATTTAAAATGCTGGCCTTAAGCTTTTTATTACTGATAGGATTTGCATTGATCGGGGAGGGGATAGATGCGCATATTCCCAAAGGGTATATCTACTTTTCAATGGCATTTGCATTGCTGGTGGATGTTTTCCAGATGAGGATGAGCAGAACTGCAGCAAAGAAAGTACAACCGCATGAACATTATCTGCCGGATGAAGCAGAGCAGGTGAAGAAGGGTGTATAAAACATATTAAATGACAGCATAAAAGCCACGGCCGCTCAGCCGTGGCTTTTGTTTTACTATTCCCGGCAGGAAATATCCGGAACGATCTTGATGTGATTGGGCGTGCAGATATGGCTGGGCCAGCTCATACTCCAGGTGGATTCCCATTTGGGACCGCTGCACCAGATCTGTCCTACATCCGGCTTGATGCCGATAGAGCCTTCCAGGGGCGCATTGTAGGTTACCGTGAACACATATACGCCGGCTTCCCTTTCACCGAAGTCGTAAGGAAAGACAGGATCGTAAACGGTTGTAGCGTAACCGGTGTAGAAATTCTTTAACTCAATGCTTTTAACGGGCAGCTGCTTATCATTGTAAGCGATGAACGTGGGCCCGCATTGGGCGTGGGCAGTAAAACCGGCAGCAATAAAAAACAGGGTGGCTACCAATAAAGATAGGATGGATCTTTTCATGGGACAGTACTTAAGGTTAATGGTTAATAGATACGGTTAAGGTTATTGTGAGCATGCAATAATAGTATTTTTAGACGAGCAGCTTATCCTGTGAAAGGGTGATATTTTGATCGTTAATAAAAACACAAATTATTTGATCGTTCCTATGATCAGTAATGGTTCATTTTTTTTCTGTTTAAATTGCCTGTTAAACCCTTAACCCAATGAAGAAAATTGTACTGTTTGTTTTGTTAAGCCTGGGCCTTACCTCTACCTATGCCCAAATCGGCTTTGGAATTTTAGCTGGCGGCCGTACCGCCTCCCAGTGGAAGGAAACCGCAGGCGATGGCGAAAAAAAGAAGTTTTTTCCCCAGTGGCATGCCGGTGTAGCAGCCGATATCCCATTGGCCGGCAGGTTTTATTTACAGCCCCAGTTGCTGGCAAGCGTCAAAGGAAGCCATACCGAAGTGAAAGGGCTGGATAGCTCGGTCTCTTCTGTGTCAGAGTGGTCTGCTAAAGGACGCCTTATGTACCTCGAGCTGCCGGTCAATGTGCTTTATAAACAGCCTTTAGGCCGGGGGAAGCTGATTGTGGGCGCCGGTCCTTATATCGCTTACGGCCTTGGAGGAAAAGTCAGGGTCAGCGGCAGATACCAGGATGGTGAGCCCTATAACGTGGGAACCGAAGTCCGGTTCGAAAATAAAAAACAATACACCTTTGGGGAGCCGTTTCAATATAGCTATCACAAGCCATTTGATGCCGGACTTAATTTCATTGCAGGTTATGAGCTCGGTAATGGCCTGTGTTTCCAAGTTAATTACAGTCTGGGACTTACAAATATTACCCCTTCAGATGCCATGCTGGATGATGGCACTACCGAAATTACATGGGGAGATGTCAAAAACCGTTACCTGGCGCTTTCTGTAGGATATTTTCTGCGAAGACATAAATAGGCGAACCCTGAAAAAATTATCCCTTACCTGAATCTTTTTTCCTGTATTGGCGACCGCCTCCATGGTGGCTAATTTGCGGTCATTATCAAACGAATAAAACACCAGATGATGACAACAGTAACAAAGCAGGCTGCTATATCAGTGATCGGCTTAGGATCAATGGGGGCGGCGCTGGCACGCGCATTTCTTTCAAAAGGTTTCCAGGTAACCGTATGGAACAGGAATATGGCAAAGGCGCAATCATTGGTAGATGCAGGTGCGCTGGCCGCTGCTAACGTGAAGGCAGCTATTGAGGCCAATGATGTGATCGTAGTATGTGTATCAGAATACAAAGTTACCCGCGGGATACTCGAAGCAGATGGAGTAGCGGCCGCCTTAAAAGGCCGTACACTGCTGCAGCTCAGTACGGGTACTCCCAAAGATGCCCGTGAGCTGGATGCCTGGGCAAAACAGCAGGGCGCGTATTGCCTGAATGGCGATATCATGGCCTGGCCAAAACAGATGGGTACTGATGCTGCTACTATCTCAGTGTCCGGCGATGCGGATGTTTATCAGCAGCAGGAGAATACATTACGTGCACTGGCAGGAAATGTAGTATACCTTGGTACTGAGCCGGGTGCTTCCGGAGGGCTCTTCCATGCAGTACTGGCTTACCTGGCCGGCAGCTGGATTGGTTTCTGTCATGGAGCATTGGTGGCCGAAAAAGAAGGCTTGCGGCCGGAAGATCTGGGTGTGCTGCTGGAACAGATCTCGCCGATACTAAGTGCAGAGCTAAGACATATGGGCGAAGTGATTCAATACGGCCGCTTCAGCGATCCTGAAAGCACGGTGAAAACTACGGGGGAGGATCTTTTACTGCTGGTGCAGCAGGCAAAAGAAGCTGGCATTAACAGCGAGCTGCCAGCGTTTGCAGCCAGGCTTTTCAAACAGGCGATGGATGCAGGTTATGGCCAGGAAGAACATGCAGCAGTGATTAAAGTACTAAGACAAACTGCATAATGAAGAAAGGTTGGCGCCGTGATGATGGCGCCGGCCTTTCTTTTAAGCCGTCTCCCGGCGAAAATCGCAGGAATCTGCCTTGTATTCAGGATTATTGCGTTGAATGTATTCCTTGTTCTCCGTACCCCATTTTTCCAGTACATCCACTACGGGCAGTATACTTTCGCCAACCTCCGTGAACCGGTATTCTACCCGGGCGGGTATTTCGGCATAAACTTCTTTGTAAATGATCCCGTAATCCTCCAGTTCTTTCAGATGCAGGTTAATGATCCGGGGGCTCACTTCATGCATCTCTTTATGAATAGCGCTGGGGCGCCTGATACCACGCCTGATGCAATCAATGATCCAGGCCTTCCATTTACCGCCAATCACTTTGATCGCTACAGCCAGGCCACAATCCAGCAGTTCCGGGATTTTTCTTGCGTACATAGGAAAGATTTGCGGCAAATGTAAAAAGAATGCCCGGGAAGAAGGGAATAAGGGGAGGGGGAAAATTTTTTCCCTATGGGGAGGCCCGGAGTTGTTACTCCTGCACCAGTCTCCTTTGCTTACCGCCCCATTCGCTTAATTGACTCAAAATAGGGCCCAGTTCCAGGGCCATTTCCGTTAGCTCATATTCCACCCTTGGCGGCACTTCTGCATACACCGTTCTTTTGATCAAACCATCTTGCTCCAGCGCTTTTAATTGCAAGGTGAGCATCCTGTCAGACATATAGGAAAATTCATTTTTCAGCTCGCTGAAACGGAGTTTCTTATGCTTCAGCTTATCCAATATCAGCAGTTTCCATCTGCCGCCGATCATGTACACCGCATAGGTCAGGTCACAGTCAATGATGCATTGTTCATTACGCGTATAGGTCGAATTTTTCTTTCTGGCCGCCATTACTAACAAATTTGTTTGTACCACACAATTGCTTGTACTGTCATAAAGTTAGCGGCCGCTGCTTAGTTTTGCAAAGAAATTTTCAAAACCGGATTTATGGATCTGTACTTAAAAGGAAAAACTGCAGTAGTAACAGGCGCCAGCCAGGGCATTGGCCGCGCTATTGTAAAGGAGCTGGCGATGGAAGGCGTACAAGTTTTTGCTACTGCCAGGAACGAAGCGTTATTGAGTAGCTTAAAAGAAGAAGTGACCGCTGCAGGCGGCGTTGAACCGCTTACCTTCGTCCAGGACTTTGTGGCGCCGGAAGGTCCCCGGCAAATCGCCGCTGCGGCTTTGGCCGGCCTGGGAAATGTAGATATACTCATTAATAATGCCGGACGTAGTTGTCCGCTGGATGTAACCGGACCGGAAGATGCCTGGCAAAATTCCATGGCGCTGGACTTTGACCGTCCACGGCAGCTTACACAGGCCTTACTGCCGCATTTTATTGAGCGCAGGCAGGGCGTTATCCTGAACCTGATCAGCAATTATGAATTACGCTCAGTGAATGTATCGGCAGTGGCCAAAGCAGCGATAGTGAGCTGGTCTAAACAGCTGGCCGGACAACTGGGCCGGTACGGTATACGGGTGAACAGTCTGCAGCCCGGACTGATAGACACCGAAAATATCCGCCGCTTTTTTAATGCAGAAGAACGTAAGAAATTCGCGGAAACAGAGATCCCCTTAGGAGATTTCGGCGAGCCGGAAGACATGGCCAATATGGCGGTATTCCTGGTGTCGCCGCGTGCCCGTTATATTACCGGCTCCGTTGCGGTTGTTGACGGAGGGATGCGGCATCATCCGTTCTGATAAAAGCCTTCTGATAAGCCCACATTGCCGGGCGGTCGGACATGATCAAAACAATATTGGGTTGCTGCTGAGCGCTTGCGGTGTTCAGCAGATCAGGCCTGTACAGACAAGGCATGATAAAAGATATTTAACGGGTCCCATTTATCTTTCACATTTTGTAAGCGTGGATAGTTCTCTTTGTAATAAAGGGTATACCAGGGAACGCCTGACTGGTTCCATTCCGGAGAGGCGAGGTCAGTATCCGGATGGTTGATCATACTGCCATCGGTCTGCTCATTAGGAACGGGCACACCGCCGGAGTCAGGAAAGAGATCTTTATAAAAATTACGTACCCAGTCCAGGCTGGGCGTTGCCCCTTCCGATGCGATCCAGCCGGTATTGCAGGCAACATCCATGATACAATCCCTTTGTGGAGATGCGGTGGCATCGGGTGCGATGGTATTTACTTTTCCGCCGTAGGTGGCCATGCCCAGGCCACCGCCTATCGGAGCCTGTGCGGTGAGATATTTATAGGCGGTCGCGATCTGGCTGCTGGTCAACGGCCGGCGGAAGAAAGCATCCTTCACTTTTGCATTAATATTATCAAACCCTGGTTGAAATAATTCAGGGAAGGGATTGAGGGCAAAGCGCAGCCAGGGGCTTTCCTCGATCTGTTTTGTAAAATTCACACCGATGGGCTCCGCGATGGCAGCCAGGTGCTCCTCTATCAGCCGGGCGGCATCTGCTCCGGTAGCCAGGCCTTTTATTTCCAGCTTGCCGATGTTCCGGTGATTTAAAAAAAGTATGCTGAATAATTGCCGGTACGGATCATCGGGACCGCTGTGCTTTTGGCACCAGGTCCCGAAATTGTTTGCCAGGCGGGAGAATGCAGTTTCGTCAATGTCTTTCCAGTCCCATGCTATGCGGAAAGTGGTAATAGCCGCCGGTGCTTTGGGCAACGCGGTATATGGATCTGATCCGTTGGCATCCGGTGACCGCAGCCAGTAGCGGGTTACGATGCCAAAATTACCACCGCCGCCACCCGTATGCGCCCACCAGAGCTCCCGGTTTGGATCATTGGCTTCCCGTGTGGCGATCACGCTGTGGGCTTTGCCGGATGCGTCTACGGTGACCAGCTCTACCCCGTAGAGGTAGTCTGCTGCCAGGCCGTATTCCCTGCAAAGAAATCCGAAAGCTCCGCCCAGTACATGTCCGCCCATACCTATGCCCGGATGTTCTCCGGCCGGTAATACTACTCCCCATCCCAGGAACAACCTGCGATAGGTTTCGCCTACGGTGGCGCCCGCTTCTACTGCAAAGGCGGCCATTTCAGCGTCGTAATAGATATTGGTCATGAGTGACACGTCGATCAGTACCTGTACGGCAGGGTCTGTTACGAAGCCTTCCAGGCAATGCCCGCCGCTGCGTACTACGGGCCGGCGTTTAGTGTTCACCGCTTCCTGTACGGCTTCCAGCACATCCTGCGTGGAGCTGGGCAGGAGGATATATTCGGGTTTTCCTGTAAAGCGCTTGTTGAATCGTTTGCTGGCGAGATCGGAATAGCGTATGTCGGCGGGCGTGATCTTTTCCATGTATACAAAATAAAAAAAAATCCTTAAGTTAAGCCCTGATTTAAAAACTATACTATGTTATCAAGGCTCGTACGCTGCCTCTTTTTAATGATTATCATCGGTTCGCCTGCACTGGCGCAATCACCAGCCAACAATATTGCCTTTAAAAGCAGCCAGGGCCATATGGTGTCGGTTTATAACGGCTCCATTATCGTAAACGCCAAACGCAGTTATCACCTGGGGGTAGACAATGTGGTCTATAAGAGCAGGCGTAATAAGATCATCGAAGACAAAGGGAATGTTTTCTTATTCCTGGAGGTAACGGATGGTACAAAGAAGAACAAGTTCTATATTTTCAGCATTCATAATTCCATTGCGGATTCATTGTTTACCGCGATCGCTTCAGATGTAAAGGATCTGGACCAGGACGGCTTTATGGAATTTGGCGGCAGCGAGGCTTCCCCGCCTTATCCTGCGGCAGACTCCATGTATTATGTTCCTTCCAGGTTTTACGAGATCAAAAACGGTCAGATCACTTTTGACGGCGCATATACCGAGAAAGTGGATATGAAGGTGAATAAAACCTATATTCCTGATCCTTTGGACAAGAACGGTAACTGCTGTGTGGTGGTTCCCAGGAGACCCAAAACTAAATAGCGATGAACATAATAACGCATGGTACCGGTACTGCTGAAGTAGTTTCAGAAAACATACTGATCAGCAATGCCGATGACGCCTTACAGCTGATGGCCGATCTTTCGTACCAGGACTTCGACAGGATCATCATCCATGAACACAATATCATCCCCGGTTTCTTTGACCTGAAAACAGGCATAGCCGGGGATGTGCTCCAGAAATTCTCCAATTACCGGGTTCGGCTGGCGATTGTGGGGGAGTTCTCAAAGTACCCGGGGACAAGCATCCGCGACTTTATTTACGAGAGTAATAAGGGAATGTTAATAAATTTTCTGGCATCCGTCGCCCAGGCTGTTGAAAAACTTTCAAAATAGCATTATATTCAAGTGATGAAACCTACAATTTTACCTGTCACACTGGTTTTAGGTCTATTATTTTCTTGCGCATCAGCGCCACAGGAGCAAAAAGAAGAGCAGCAAACTGCGGCATTACCACTTACGGGTACCTGGCGCCTGATTTCCGGGGCTACGATCACCAAAGGGGATACTGCGGTGACGGATTATACCAAGGGTATGAGCATGATCAAGATCATTAATGGATCTCATTTCGCTTTTCTGAAACACAACCAGGAGGCCCCTAAAGATTCCTCCAACCAGTTTGATGGAGGAGGCGGCAGTTACACACTGGAGGGCAATACTTATACAGAGCACCTTGATTATTATGGCGATAGGAACTGGGAGGGCAAAACTTTCACTTTCACGGTAAGCATCAGCAACGACACACTCACACAAAAAGGAATAGAAAAAGTCGAGGGCGCAGGCGTTGATCACGAGATCATTGAACGGTATGTCAGGTTAAAATAAGGGACACAATTGCCGAACATACTCACCATTTTTAAAGTCAACCTATATGAAATCTAAACAGCAGCTAGCTAAAAAACTGATCACCAAACACGTTGAACTGGCAGACCTTACATCCAACCTGCAGATGACAGGCGTAAGCATCTATCTGCTGGACAGCCTTAATCTGTTCGATATGGCGCTGGACTTAATTGAGTTTCCTGCCGAAGGCCGGGATGAGCTGAGAGAAGAGGCCGCTTGTCTGCGCATGCAGGATATTGACGCTTTTATAGAGCGCCTGTATATAGAAGCAGGGACCTCACATCTCCTTTTTGATCCTGTTCAATAATTGCGAGCGCATAGCTTCCACGATAAACGTATTTTCTGCAACTATTCATGTGCTGAAATCCCCGTTTTACAGGGTTGCCATGCCCTGAATTTGTCTGTACCTTCACGAACAGACTGTAGCATTTTTCCAACCCTTCAAATAACACACATCATGAAGAAACAAACCGCGAAGAAACTTCGCCTGAACAAGATCAAGATCTCTGTGCTTAGCAACGGTGGTACACAGCAAAAGTGGGAGAACGCACCTACTTTCGGCTTTAAATGCCCGCCGCCGATCAGCAAACCCGGACAGCCCGGTTGCCTGATCTGAGCCTGTTCATCTGGTTTTCTAAATCATAGGTTTATGAAAAAAAGGAACAATGCACAAAAGCTGGTCTTGAATAAGATCAGGATCGCCCGTTTGACAGACAAACAGCAGGGGAATGTAGTGGGAGGTAAGCGGATCTCAGACCCGCTGACAGAGAATCCCTGTGATCCTCCGCCGAGCATTTTTTATTGTTCGCGCAGGAGTTTGTGTTGCTGATACGAACGGTGCGGGAAAGCATCAGGCCCAAAATAAGCTTTGCAATCGCTTGTTTTGGGCCTGTTGGTTTTATTTTTTATTCATGCGGTCTGCCAGCTCCTGGTTGATAATACTCATTTCCATAGCAGTTATCATACTTTTGGAAATAAGTATCTCTCCGTTTTTGCCGATAATAAATGTTTTATGCTGGTCTGCCAGGATCCGGATCAGGGTATCTGTTTCGGCCTGAGTAAAAGGAGCGTCTTGGTATCTGTAACCTGTGCGAAACACGCCTTCTCCATTGACATATACATCCTCTACATGCACAAATTTGTAATAGGCAAATGCTTCCGGCGGTTTATTGTCAACTGGTGGCTGAAACCAGTAAAGGGCTAATACCTGGCCGGTAAGGAGCAATATGGGGCTTATAATAAGCAGCGATTTTGCAATAAAGGGCTTTCCGGGTTTCATTATCAGGGCTATTAACAGATATAAGGCCGCGAAGATGCACAATACCCAGCCAAACAGGTCAAATAAAAGTGGCATGGGGTCCTGAAAAGCGGAGGATAGGGCCATGGCGACTATCAGCGGAAAGCAGCACAGACCTGTTGCAATTGCAATTTTCATCATAGGCGGGCTTTTGGATTGTAAAGGTAGCTAAAAGCAGGTTAAAGGCGTTGCAACAACAACATTTCAATAACATCTCCCGATTGTAAAAAACTTGACCTTTAGGAACTAAAACCTCAAAAATGAGAACACTGCTAAAGGTAACAATGGAAGTAACGGCAGCCAACAATGCCATCAGGAACGGTTCCATGGGTCACATCATGAAAGCAACCATGGAAAAGCTCAACCCCGAAGCCAGCTATTTTACTGCTATCGACGGCTGCAGAACCTGTATTATGGTGTTTGACCTCAAAGACCCCTCCATGATGCCTTCTATTGCGGAGCCCTTCTTCCTGGAGCTGAATGCCAAGGTAGAAATGTTTCCGTGCATGAATGCAGACGATCTAAAAGAAGGTCTGGAATTATGGGAAAGGGCGGCGCATGAAGAACATATGGAAGCGCACGCTTAAGGACTAACACGGAGCAGAACACCGATTGTTTTTTATAACAGGGAAGCTATATCCTGCGTATGCATGCTATAGCTTCTCTGTACGGAAGCTTGATTTGCGTTGGTATATTTCGAGCAACAGCGAGGAAAGCTCGGCGCTGGTGATCTGTGAGCTGAGTATTTCCGGCAGGTTGGAGATGCCGGTTTTTTTGTACAGTTTATCGGAGATGAAATTGCTCATTCCTCAATTATTTAGGTGATGAGCAAAAGGTACATAAAAATCCGGTCGCCCAATACTACATATGAAATACATTGAACCTGTGACCATCGGGATCGGCAAACACGAAACCGTAATAACCTTTTCCAAACTCTTCCGGCTCGGAAACGATTGTTCCCCCGGCTTCGCGCACCTCTTTTGCCCAATTATCCACCTCTTCCTTCGTATCGGCAGAAAGGGTGAAAATAATTTCATTCCCGGCTTTTGTATCAATTATTTGTCCCTTCATCCCAGGCTCAAGTATATCCTTTAAAAAGAAATGGATGATAAAGTCTTTCTCGCCAAAGAAAAAGCTGGTCAGTTGATCTGACTCCCCGTTCTGTTTGAATCCGAGTTGTTTATAGAATGTAGTGGTTCGTTCTAAATTCTGTACACCGAAATTGGCCCATATTCTTTTTGTGTTCATAAATTGTAGGTTTTATAGCTGATAGCCTGGACTCAAAGATAGCCCATAAGATTTTCAAAGAGGGGCGCTATTTGGGAAATTTGCCGGGGCTATTTATGCCAATGTGTGGTGTAAATTTATTATTTTGGAGCGATACACTCAATGCTCTATGCTCAACAAAATCACCTTGCTGCTCTATCTGGCAATAGCGCCAGTATTACTTTTTGCACAAAACGACAGTACAAGAGCCGGTCTTTCAAAAGGCAGAAAGATCATAGCCGACCTGGATCGTATCGTTAATCCAAACGGTATCCAGGAAACCTACCAGGTAAAGATCGGAGGGATATCCCAATGGGTATACGTACGCGGTCAGGATAAAGATAACCCGGTGATCCTGTTTGTGCATGGCGGCCCGGCTTCACCTATATCGCCGGTAATGTGGATGTTCCAGCGGCCTATTGAAGAATATTATACGGTGGTGAACTACGACCAGCGCGGGGCAGGCAGGACTTTCCTGGCTACTCCGCCGGATTCAATAGCTAATACTATTAAAATAGACACTTATGTAAATGATGCCATTGAATTGGCAACTTACATTAAGGAGCGATATCATGCTAAAAAACTTATTTTAATGGCGCATAGCTGGGGCACCATCATCGGTATGAAAGCTGCATTAAAACGTCCTGATCTGTTCTCCGCATATATCGGTATCGGACAGGTGATCAATACCAGGGTGAACGAACAAGTGAGCTTTGAATATGCGATGTCGCAAGCGCAAAAAATGAAGAATGATACTGCTTTGGCAGAGTTAAAAGCCATTGCTCCTTATCCGGGCGATCAACCGATTACCCGTGAGCGTATCATCACTGCCAGGAAATGGGCGCAGTACTACGGTGGCTTAACTGCTTACAGGAACGAGTCTATGTATTTCTTTAACGGTCCCTTGCTGTCACCGGACTATGACAGGAAAGATGTACCGGCGATAGATGATGGCAATGTGTTCACTTTAGCGCGGGTGTTGCCGGAGTTCCTGGAAGTGGATATGAAGCCGGTAAGGAAATTTCCTATTCCTGTATTTATGTTTATGGGCAGGCATGATTATACAACGCCTTCGGAGCCGACGGCTGCCTGGTTAAAGGCGGTCAGTGCACCAGTAAAGAAGGGTATCTGGTTTGAGCACTCGTCTCATATGATTCCCTGGGAAGAACCGGGAAAGATCCTGATAGAATTGAGGGAGTGCTTGAAGCAAAGTAGCCTTTAGGTACTGCTGTTCCATTTTTTAATGTTCCTTATCCAGGCTCATCCAGACACCGGAATGAAATCTAATGCGCTTATTGTGGAAATTACTGGACGAAAAGAAATAACAGCCAGATAATATACCGTAATAGCAGGCGCTTAACTGGCCATTAACAACGGGTTTGGAACAAATACTATACATTTATTACAAAAGCTCATATTTACGAATTGGTTTATGAGCCTAACCTTTGCCAATTTTAGAGAGTAAAAAAGGGTGCTTTAACTTTAAAGCGCCCTTTTTTATCATCATATCCCTGCTCCGTGAAACAGAAGTAAACTGATCCTGTAGATGGTCCGGTTTTTGAAATCTTTTATTTACTTTCCGACCATATCCCCCAAAATTTATCACGATGGTTTACCTGGACTCAGTAATCGGAGGCGGGATGCTCTTTCTGCTACTTTTTATAATCAGTACCGTTGTATTTCTTTCATTGCTGAATTTCTTTGTCGGCTTTTTGAGTAAGTGGAAAACCGGTCTCCTTACAGCGAAAGTTATTAGCGCGCTTGTTTCGCTTTTAATAGTGGCGACAGCGCTCTATGTGATCTATTTATTTATCTTAAAAGACCTGAGATGAGTCGAATAGTTGAATTGTAGCCGACATTGCGTTTCACAAAGAAAAATCATCGATTGACTTAGATTACCGGCCTAAAAAGGAAAAGAAGAAAAAGGATAGCGGAAACGCCTATAGGTAGAAATAACAGCAGATTATTTTACACAGTGGATCGTGATTATCGTCTACAAGCTCCAGGTCTTGTGGAATAAATTACACGGTAACTCCGCTACCATATTGCTTCAATAAACACGATATGAGTCTTGCTTCAGGTGAAAATTTCTGTTGGCCAATTATTGGAATATCTTTTGATAGAATAAAATAGTGCAAGAGCTTTCCTCGCATTTTTGTTTTCAAAGAGTAGTCAAATTTCTATGCTAACTACCGCAACCAGGATCTTATTGACTTTGGATTCATATCAATTTAAGGGGATGTAAATCTTTTCAACATATTCATAATATGTCACTGACTTATCACTAGAGTAGCCTCTAGGGGGAACGACTTTAGTTTTTCATAGGATATGGTCAAAAGAAAGGTGCTTTAGTCTTAAAGCGCCTTATTTAGCTTTTCAAATATCTGTGACATGCTTTCTTTGTCAAGGCTCTCCATTTCTACCAATTTTAATGCTTTCACCATTTTAAGTGTGGAGGTTTTGTAATGCTGGAAATGCGGTGTTGCCAAATGTGACTGATAGGCTGCTTTACTCGCATATATTTCCACTATTTTTACCTGGTGAGGGTTTTCCCGTTGGTACATCGGGAAAATTGCAATTACTCCGGGCTCCTTTATCATAGATGCTGCCGCTTCTTCCCGGAGGATGGTATTGTATTCCTCCAGGTGTTCCGGCACAATTTCTATCTCGGCAATCCGCACCATCATGTCAGGCTGCGTAACAGGCAGAAGTGGCTGTTCAAGCAACTTTCTCAGCACATTTGCCTGAGAGGCGCTGATGTGTTGCCCGATCAGTTCTGCAACCTGTATCAGCTGTGCTGTTGAAAGCCCTGTATTTTTCCCCATTGCCAGATGCGATTGCAATTGGGGTGCTACGCCGCTCATGGCCGATAATGCCGCGATGGTTGTCAGTTCCCGTTGCTGATAGTCAAGCACATCACTTGCGAAGATGTCAGCAAACAGATGCTCTTTCAAAAACGCATCAATGCGTGGTGCAAATGCTCCAAATCCCGGCGCCGGTTTGGGTTGTGCCGTCTTTGTCAGGATTTCCAATACTTTTCTGCCTTGTTCGTATTTGTCTTTTGTATCAGTAATGACGATGTCTTTTCCGATTGTATCCCGGATCCCTTTGGCTTTTCGTTCATCGAGTACTGCTTTGAAGCTGTTAATGGCATTTAAGCTTCTCGGAAAGCCGCAATACGCATACAGCTGTGCCAGCATTTCTTTGATCTCATTGACAGACAGCCCGGCATCGAGACCCACACTCAATTCCTTTTTCAAACCGTCCAGGTCACCTGTGGCTGTCAGGGCAGCAATGATCACGATGCTTTGCTGCGGGGCGCTTAATGACTGATGGGTAATTGTATTTTGCTGGGCATTCATTTTGAGCATATTTAATGTGAGCATGAAAAGAAATACCGGTCGTAGTAATGTATTTGTGCTCATCATGGGTCGAGGTTTATTGTTATAACTGCAAAGTACTGAACTCCGGGTAGAATCAATTTATATGGATTACTGGTTTATCTACCAGTTTTACTGATGGTATAGGTGAGGGCTGCGAAGGTATCGGGTAGGAGCTGTTGTCATTGTTTAAAGAGGCTATGTCTATGATGAAGTTGCATTAGAGCGAGTCAGAATGTATCGATAAGAAGGATACGTTATCTATTGCGTCCCTGTCACATGTTCCCTGTCTGTACACTATTGGAATGAAAGGAGCTGAGTAACCGGCTGGATTCCGCTGCTTTCAATATTTAATACCATAATGGCGCGTATCAAGAAGAAAGGAGATTTTCCGATTGAAATTACATTTAACTTGTTATTCTAAAGAGGAAGTGAAAGCAAAGATGACTAGACAAACTTAAAAGTTACTTACCCTAAATTACTATTCTATGGGATTTACTAAATGGCGGCAGTACACCTTGTTGCTTTATATACTACTTCAAATTTAAAAGTAATGAAATACAATCTAACTGAGACCATGCTGCTAGTTAGGAAAAGTAACGGATGTTTGGTTACGCTAATTTGGAGTCTTTCTTTAGGAGGCCGTTTTTCAACGCGGCCTCCTTTTATTTAAAAGAAGTTGTGTCGATGTTCAACGATCCGATCTTGGACTCCATACTTAAATTTTACTTCGTGCCTGCAACACATGCTGGCTTCTATGGCCCATGTTGTCCAATGGTGTGCTCTTACTAGTCCCGCAGTATAGTGCCCAGTCGTGGCAACAGTATCAGCTAATAAAACATACTGATCGGGGGCGGCGTAACTTGGGTCGCCGCCTGAGTAGAACAATGGAGTTATACCTTCTTTAACAAGTGTTCGAATTACAATAGAGACCCACGGCATCATAGGTGCTGACATTGCGTAATTGCAGGCGGCTGTTTTCAGGAAGATAATAAGAGAACGAAGCGGATCTCCTTCCGGTGGTATCACCATATTAGAACAGACATCTTTAGCTTGTGCATAAGCTCCGCCGAACACGTCGGCAGCATCCCACCCCTCAGCATCGGTTTTCGTCCAGGCGCTGATGGAAGTGTAAAAAATGTAATAGGACCATTCAGCGTGTGTATGAAGCAAAAGCGTATGGCTATGCTCTTCATCTGTGAATACAGGAACTATCTCTGTGCTGGTTTTTACTACTTTTTTGAAAATGTCCCTAACACGGGTATAGGAACCATTCGTGATTTGATCGATTGATGAAACAATCGGAATATTGCCTATTTCCTTAAATGGGCTGCTACTATAGAGATCGTCATTTGGAACATAATTGCTCGATGGTTTGAAATCTTTCAACATGTGATCCACTGTTTTCTCAAAAGTTGTCTGTTCTCCCCCTGGTAGAAAAACCGTCATTTGCTTTAGTCTGCCAACGAGTTCTTTTTTCTTTGAGATAAGGTCATCTTTATTTTTTTTACTTGGGCTTTCATTAAGCGCTAATATTTCCGCTACAATCGACTTAATTCGTTTAGGATCATCTTCGATATAAACGATGTCGTTAGTTGTTTTCTTCTTCATATGCTCTGTTTTTTAGGGAAGGGATGAACAAATGTTTCGCCGATTACAACATATGCTTTTTTGAGAGTGCCGCAACTTACCTGCGTTTATTGTGACTGATTGAGGTCCGCCGTGACAAGTCTTGTTTGACGATAAAGTAATGGAATTGAGTATTGGGGACTTTCTGTTAAATCATTGAGGTTAAGGCTCGTAAATGAATGTAGTATATTTTCAGGAATTAACAAAATGGAAGGTATCAGCCCCCACCCTTTAAAAATATTTTTCCCCTTCAAAAACTTTCAATAGCTTAGAACTACTCAAAATGACCGATTCCTCATGTGAAGAAGTCCGGTAAATTATCCTTAAACCCTCAATATCATGAAACAGCACCTCAACATTCCTGCTATCCTTATTACAGGAATGACCTTCCTGGCCTGCTGCAATCCCACACCAACAACACAGCAGCCTACTCCTTTCGACAGCATTATTTTCAATCCATTCCCCCCAATAGAACTGGATAGCAATGCTACGCCGGAACAGCTGGTCTCTTTTGCCTGGAATGAATTCCTGGCCCTGAACTGGAAGTCTTCCTACAACAGCAATAACAAACGGGATTACCCGGATACTACCTGGTCTTACGCATCCGACAGCCTGCCATTTCCCGACCTCGTAGTATGGGAAACATATGCGCACCGTACAGAGCTGCGGCCGTACAGCGACAGCATGCAGCCTTTTGATAATCCGCCGCATTACAGCTTTGGCGACCAGCTCTTTCCCCAGAACGCACAAACCAGCTTTACGCTGTTCCATAACCTGGATGAGAATAACGAGATCGGTTCCTGCAATGTATTCGCGCATGTAAACAAATACCAGCAACAGTACCAGGTGCTCTACCAGGCCAAAGTGAACAGGCAGGAGTATCAGTATATTTATGACAATTATCCTACCAAGGCCCGTTTACTGGCAGCAACCACCCGTACCCATAACCTGCTGCAGGACAGCGTTGCCGCTTATTACGCAACAGGTGCGCCTTGTGATGCCCCGCCGGGTAACAATCTCCTCTGCCTTCCCTGTGGTGGCAGCCCGGGCGCCGGACAAGGTTCCATGGAGGTGAAAACTGCCTGGAGAAGACTAACGGCAGAAGATGATCCATCCAGGTTCTTTACCCGTACCGTGATCACCTATACGATGCAGGGCGATAGCATCATCTATGTGAATGATACCTACGGCCTGATTGGTCTGCATATCATTCATAAAACCCGGAACTATCCTGCTTTTGTTTTTGCCACTTTTGAACAGGTAGATGTAGAGCAGGCGAATATGGGCCTGGTGCTGCTCAATAGCAAAGGAACCGATAGCGGCCCCTTACGGGCGGACTACAAACGCCTGCATCCCATCACCGATATAGCAAATGCATCCACACAATATGTGCACGATCAGCTGAAAAAGCAGAACCCGAAATCCATCTGGCAATATTACCGGCTCACCGGTGTACAGGGCAAGCCTACCAACGATTCCAGCTCCTTCAATTATTTCCTGGCAAACTATGTGATAGAATCTGATTCCACATTAGCTAATTTCCATGGCGGCGGCATCGGCACACCGTTTAATGATAGCACGAACCTGGTGTACCAGGGAAAGCGGATCACGATGGGCGGCTGCCAGGGATGCCACGGCGTAGCGCAACAGGGACTGGGAGGAGATTTCTCTTTCCTGATGGATACGGTTGGCAAACCGGTGTACAAGCCGGATATCGGGATAGCCAATTCTAAGCTCCAGCGCTATATCAGGGCGCTCCACGCATTCAACGCAGTGCATAAAAAGTCAGGAAAATAAGCAGACTAAATAGTATATTAGGGGTAGACGATTCCAGAAAACTCAACCTCAAAAAACTATGCCCAGACACGCTGTTAAAAAGCAGGAAGATAAGCGCCAGATGAGTGCCAACAGAACGCCTGCACTTCAACGCAAGGGAAAGTCCGCGTTCCAGCCTGCTGATCATCTTACAGCGCAATCCTACCAGGAGATGGCTGATAACAGCCCTCGTGTAAAGCAGCTGAAGGCCTACCAGGCCATCGCCGACCATACGAAGGCTACAGGATTATCCTCCGCCCGCGGAGTTGTTCAGCTGCATCTGGCAGATGATCTCAATAGCAAAAAGGTGAACGTAGCGATTGCGGGTGAAACGCATGGTGAAATACCGGATGATGCGGAACAAGGGGCATGGGGCCGGGAGGGCATTAAAGTGCATTACGAAGCAGACGATATTCCGCTCAATGATGGCAGTGGTAAGGAAACGACCCCGGACCCGCTCAAGTTGCGGCTGGCATTTGGATTTACCGCGCTGAATGAATATGTCAGTCCATTCCTGGAATCAAGTTTCAAACCCGGTAAAAGCGCTGATGTAGCAGGCGCTAAAGATGCCTCCTGGGTATTAAAATATTTATTGCCGGTGTTGATCAATGACCTGCGTAGAGTGCCGGAAAGCCAGGCGGGTAAGGTGGGCCCTTTGATCGTAGTGCTGAAGGAACTTCGATCAATATTAAGAGGTAACAAACTTACGGCGGTAGTGGGCGATGAGCTGGAAAGACGCGTGCTGGTATCAAAAGTGAAAAGAGATCTCGAGCTGGTAGGCGCCTATATTAGCAGCGTGCATAGTAATTCAACTTTTAGCGATGTTGAATTTAAGAGCGTTCCGCTCCGCGTAGCCCGCAGCCAGCAAATGCTTGAGCGGATCAATAACGCATCAGGATCACTGAAAAATATCATCTATAAGGTAGGTAACAAGCATGTGGTAGACATGGAGCAGGCAAAATGGGCGCCCGCTCCCAAAGTAGCTGTGCTGGAGCGGGCAAAATATTTAGGCGAGTATCAAACCCTTGGCAGCAGGGGAGCGCCGCTGGTTGCGCCTGTTTCAGCTCCCAAATCAGGTGTAATGCCGGTGAGCGGTCCGGTGCAGTCGCCGGCCAAGCCGCCTGTTTCAGTTCCTAAATCAGGTGTTGTTCCGGTAAGCGCGCCGGTGCAATCGCCGGTCAAACCGCCTGTTGCCTCAGCGCCTAAACGGGAACCGAAGAGCGGGGCGCCCAAACCCAAGATCGTGATTAAAAGTGCAGCCGATCAGAAAGTAGAACAGCTACAGGGAATTATGGGCCAGGCCTCGGATGATGTAAAGAAGGCGAAAGGATACCAGGAAATAGCCGCGCAGCTGGCTCATTATAAAATGAGATTGAGCTCTGAAGATATCATTAGAAACGTTAAGCAGATCATCGATGAACGTAATGACCGCTGGGCGCTTACAAAATTCTTAGTCCGCTCAAAAGAAACACAGGACCTGTATAATGATCTGGCTGCGGTAATCGGCTAAGTCCTACTCCGATCTCAATGATTGCACAGGATTCATCAGGGCGGCTTTTATCGACTGAAAAGATACCGTTAGTAAGGCAATGCCTGTCGCGATAATACCCGCCAGTATAAACACCCACCATTCCACGTTGATGTGGTAAGCAAAGTTCTGCAGCCAGCTGTGCATCATATACCAGGCCAGGGGAGAGGCGATCAGCACGGAGATCCCTACCAGGCGGAGGAAACCCTTTGAGAGCAGCGCCAGTATACTGCTTACGCTGGCGCCCAATACTTTCCTGACACCTATTTCTTTGGTGCGTTGCTCCGCCATGAATGCAGAAAGCCCCAAGAGGCCCAGGCAGGCCACAATAATAGCCAGTACGGCAAAGCTGGTGAATATGCTGCCTGTTCGCTGTACGTCGGTATACATATGGGCAAAGCGTTGATCCAGGAAAGTATAGCGGATAGGTTGATGGGTGGCAAAATCTTTCCATACGGAGCTGACAGATTGAATCAGCGGCCGCATATCAGCCGTATTGACTTTAACAGATACAATGGAAGGACTGTTCCCTATCTCCAGGCAGATCGGTCTTATATTTTCCCTGAATGATTCGAAATGGAAATCTTCTACTACACCGATGATCGTCCGTGGATGATCTCCATAAGCAATACGCTTACCTATCGGATCATCCGGCCCCAGTTGCTTTGCCATCATTTGATTAATGATCACGGCCTGTGAATCTGTAGACATATTCACATTAAAGTCTCTTCCCGCCACAATATGCATGCCCATGGTTTTAACATAATCATGGTCCACCTGCCACAACTGGCCTGAGATGGGTGTGCTTTCCTGTGATTTTCCTTCCTCCGAGAAAAGATTATCATTTCTTTTGGTGCCTGCAACCGGTAGATAATCGCTGACGGAGGCACTTTTCACGCCGGGCAGTTGCAAAAGGGCTTTTTTAAAGGCCTGCATCCGGTCTCCGATAGCATTGGCGCCTTGTATCAACATCACTTGCTCTTTGTTAAATCCTACTTTTTTGTCGAGGATGTATCTCATCTGGCGGTAGATGACAAAGGTGCCTACGATCAGCCCAATAGATACGGTAAACTGGAATACCACCAATACGCTTCGCATACCGGACTTGCTGCCCCGGTAAATAGTTCCTTTTAATGCGTGAATGGGTTGAAAGGATGAAAGATGCAGGGAGGGATACAGACCGGCCAGCAAGCCTACCACTGCAGCTGAAAGGATCAGCAGCGGCGCCAGCCACCAGGCATGCCAGGGGAAAGTTAATGACTTTCCTGACAGCGTATTGAAAAAAGGTAGCAGCAGCCAGGCGAGCAGTAAGCCCAGGGCAAAAGAAAGCAGACTGAATAAAAACGACTCGCTGAGGAATTGTTTGATCAAGCTGCTGCGATCAGAGCCGATGGTTTTTCTGAGCCCTATTTCTTTGGCCCTGGTGGATGATTTGGCTGTAGAGAGATTAATAAAATTGATGCAGGCAATGAGCAGTATAAAGCCCGCCACCGCTCCAAAAAGCCATACCATGTGTATGTCGCTATGATTTTGCCCGTCTTCGATCCCCTGGGATCTCAGGTGAATATCTTTTAGTGCCTGGAATTCAAGGCTCACCTTTGCCATGATATCTATGATGCCTTTATTGCCGGTTGCCCGCGCGCTTTTTAGTAAATACTTGTCTTTAACGCCGGATAATTTTGCCTGGAATTTTGCCATATCCGTTCCCGGACGAAGCAAAAAGTAGGTATGATAGTTCGTGGCCAGCCAGTAGGTTTGTTCACCCGGCCAGAATTCATTTCCTTTCAGTGTAAGCAGGAAGTCGCACTGAAGATGAGAGGTCTCCGGGAAATCGGCGATCACGCCCCCTATTTCATAAGGTTTTGCTGTATTATCATTTAAAATGAGCGTTTTGCCTACCGGGTTTTCATGCGGGAAGTATTTATCAGCTTTACGTTTGGTGATCACGATGGTATTGGGCTTGCTCAGCGCATGCGCAGGATCCCCGTAAATAAAGGGGACCTGGAGTATATTCAGCAGTTCCTGGTCGGCGAAGATCACGCCTTCTTCATAAGTATTCTGTTCTTTATCAGCGCGCCTCACCTCGCTGTTCCCTGCACCAAACAGCTCGCCGTCTAAAAAGCGGCCGGCCTCTTCTACTTCGGGAAAGTCTCTTTTCATCGCATCAGCAAGCGGAGGCGGAAGATAAGTGGTCCTCGCATTTGGAATGTGCCAGTCTATCACTGTCCGGTAGATACGGTCTGCCCTTGGATATTGTTGGTCGTAGCTAAGTTCCTGTCTGATATACAGCGCAATCAGCAAACAGGCGGCAATACCCAAGGCAAATCCACCGATCTTAATGGAAGAATACATTTTTTGCTTGGATAAATTCCGCCAGGCGATCTTGAAATAACTCCTCAACATACAGCACTTTTTTTCGTTACTGCCCAAGAATGCTGCCATTCCTGTAACGGCTTATCTATGGCCCCGGTACACGTTTCTGCGGGCAGCTGTTTGTCCGGATCTGGACGATGATTGTCCGGAAGCGAACAACAGCGGCAGGATCACCAGTCCATATGCTGCGGCAGCCAGTATCATTACCCAGCTAAAGCCCAGCTCTACCGAGATGATACTGGCCAGCCCGGTGCTGATCACAGATAAACAGCCGTTTACGCCCCAGGCCCAGGGCACTGCAGCCGCCTCCGTTGTTGCTACATAGGATAAGCCTGCGGGGAAAGGTATACCCATAAGAAATGCCAGCGGGCCGATGAGTAACAATAGGATGAAAGCCTTATAGGGCAAGGCCAGATGCATGGTATTTTGTAACAACGGACTTAAGACAAGCGCATAGCATAACAGCAATCCCGCAATGCATCCGATCACCATCTGCAGCCGCCTTCGTGCAGGTGTAAAATAAGAAGAAAGATAACTGCCGATACCGGAGAAGGTAAGCAGGGAAGTGATCACAGCTGCAGCCGCATATACAGGCGTACCCAGGTAGAGTATGCAGCGCTGGATCAATACTATTTCGACAAACATGTATCCAATACCTATTCCGCTGAAATAAACCAGGATACCGGGCAGGGCTGTGCTTTTCCACCCCTTCCTGAAAAGGGGCAGTATAATAAGTATGAAGGAGAGGATGCTGATCTGCACAAAAGTAGCTACTACCAGTAGATAACCGAGTTCAAAGAGGGACAATGACCGCTTGCCGAAAAAGCCGGCTAAGCGCGGTAACCGGGATAGTTTGATGAACTGTGAAAAATAAGGCTGGTTGTCGGTAGCCGGCCGGATGTTAAAATCGTATTCGTCATAGAAACTGTTTCTATCGGGCGATAGTATACGGTCGAAGTAGTGAAAGAGCAAGGTGTCTTCAAGCTGGTTATACTGCGCCCGTTCAGCCTGTCGCAGGCCGGGCAGGATGGCCGGATCAAACTGCATATCGGTACAGAACTGCCGGACGCGGGCAATCTCTTTTATTGCTAAAGGCGAACGTGTAACCGTAAAAGTGATCGTGCCCCGGCTTCTGATAGCAGCGATATGTTCCCGTGGCTCTGCTACGCCTGCAGCATACAGCATGTCTGTGATGGTGGCCAGCAGCTTCAGGGGATTGCGAAGCGGGTAATCCATCCAGGCGCTTACACTGATAGCGCCGGTGTAATGGAGTTTGATCCACATTTCGAGGAATGCTTCCCGGGTAAGGAGGAACTGTTCCTGTGAGGCATAGAGACCTGCTGATCCGCCAAAGGAGCCCACGACAGGCAGTGTGACCAGGTCATACTCTTCGTTGCCGGTGGAGAGAAAGGTACGTGGTTCCAATGCATATGTGCTGATACTATCGCCCCACTCATTTTTTAAAAGCGTCAGCATGGCGGCATTAGGTTCTACTGCGGTGATGTGTTCCGCACCTTTGCTGCGGGCCTGTTGTATGTCAGGACCTGTACCGGCGCGTAATACCAATACCTCCTTGCGTTGGCTTATAACATACGGTAGTGCGAAAGTAGTATAGTTCAGGATGAAAGAGGTGTCGGGCTTGAGCACCACACCAAACCAATCGCCATTTACAAAAGCGGCCTGCTGCACGGCACCCGTGTTGGCAGCGGTAAGACTTAAGCCGGGCGCGTACCGCAAAGCAGGTGAAGTGAGTGTTTGAATAAGTCCATAGGGACTGTTCTTTTCCATAGTGATCTTTGCACCGGGCAGCAGCAGCGTTTTGCTAAGGTCTTTGTATTGGGATAAGACCAGGGGCGAAGGATACATCCATTTTAGGACAATGATAACGATAGCAATCAACACTACAATGATGCGCCGGGGCAGGATTAGCAAAGCCGCCAGTACGGGCAGTATAGCCATGACCGTGGTGAGCTGCTGCGGGCTCAATCTGCTTACACCTGCCAATGCCAGTATACCCCCGATACCCGAGCCCGCAAGATTGGCAAAACAGAGCTTGCCGATACGGTCTGCATAAGCTACGAACAGGAGACCGATGGCCAGTGCGCCCAGAAAGAAAGGAATAAAGAACAGCAGGTAGCTCAGTAGGAGGAGACCGGCCTGCCTGATATCTGTAAAGAGCAGGTACAAATCAAAACGGCTAGCCGGTGTTTGTGCGATAGTGCTTACCAGGGCCATGCTGATGCCTGCACCCAACATAGACCAATACAACCAGGAAGAAAGATGAACCAACAGCTTTTTGCGGAAGATGGCTAATACGGTACCGGCGCTTCCGAATCCCAGCAGGGCTGTTGAGATCACCATGTAAGCGAAATGGTACCATTGCATAATGGACAGCTGTTGCATCAATGCCAGCTGAAAGGCAATGATGGCAGCAGAAAGCAGGCCAATTGACCAAAGTACCCTCATTATAGCACCATTTTACAGGCTTATTTCCTGGTAAAAGGGACAAACGAAACAGGCAGTAGGTGTTTATGGTGGCTTTGCTATTCTTTTTGGTTACGAGTCAATATGGCGGTCGTAACCTGCATTAAGGTAAAGGTACGAACTAGTTTGCCCTATTTAACAATTGTGCCGACGGGTGCTCCAACAGGATGATTAGCGGTAAAATGGAATCCCAGCAGCTTAGCTGCAGTCTGAGCGAACTGATCCTGGTAGATCTGGCTCTCCGCCTTCATTTCACCGGTGGAGGGAAGGCTTGGGCCGATGATAGCCAGCCAGGTTTCATTGGCATGGGGTACATTGCCGCCGTGGTCTGTCCATTGTGGTCCGAGGCCGCGGCCATGATCCGGGTATACCATGATGGTGGTCTGGTCTTTATAAAAAGGGTCTTTCTGGAGCATTTCCCAGAGCTTACCGATCATAGCATCCAGGTAATGCCCGGCGTCAAGATAAGAGTCGTATTGGCCTGCATGTGCAAAATCATCAGGATCTGAGAAGTCGATATGAATTACTTTGGGATGGCTGGCCTGGATATATGCTTTGGTCATGGCGTAGGTGTGTACATCAAAGCGTACGCCTTTGCCGAAGTATTCAGGCAGGAAGTTTTGGATCTCGTTGGCCAGTTCCTGTGCGCCGGTCAGTTTGCCTGTGACGTTCTCGCCGGGGATATTTACCAGCATGCCGTTGCGGTTACGGTTCAGGATCCGGGAGAGTGCATCCCAGGAGGCAAAGGTCACCACTTGTTTCTGATACCCGGGCTGTTTGTTGATAAACTCCATCACGTTTTCATTGGGGTTGTCAGGATATTCGTTGGAGTTGATAGCCGGATCGTAATATCCGCAGAGGGTTTCACTGCGGCCGGGATAGGAGAACCAGTATTTATTGCGGACGTTTACCTTGTTACCGAGATCGCGGTTGCCGTATAATTGCCCTTTTTGAGCGATGGTTTTCCAGAAGAAAGGCATGAGCTTTTCACGGCGTTCCTGTTGGGTGGACGCCCAGTATTTGCTGATAAAAGCAGCGGAATCCTGCACATGGTATTTGTTGTTGAAAATAATGGCGGAATCAGCGCCATGGAAGACTTCCTGCCAGCGGTAGCCGTCGATGGAGATAAGGATGATGTTCTTTGTTTTTTGAGCAAAGAGGGCAGTGCTGATGAGCAGCAGGAGGAGAAGCGTGAATTTGCCTTTCATGATGATGTTGATGGGATGTTTAGTATAAATATACAAACAGGAGAGGGGAAGGTGCACATTAAATGATTATTAACAGCACCCTGCATTTAATGCTAAGCCCTTACAAATTCTTTGTTTCCTAACGTGTTCTACCAATCGCTTTTTCCCTTAACTTCGATTAAGCGCTATCCTTAACGGTTAAATGCAGTTTTTATGACTGATCTTAACTTAAGGACCATACCCCGAAAGTTTGGTAACACCCATCGCACAGACGTTTGGTGGGTAAGCCCCACGTTTGTTGCTATCGCTTTCATCTCCTTTATCATCTACGTTACCTGGGCAGCTTTCCAGGGAGAAAACTACTGGTTCGGTCCTTATCTATCCCCCTTGTATTCCCCTGAATTATTCGGCGCTTCCCCGCATAGCTGGTTCGGCGGAAAACCAGGTTGGTGGCCCTCGCTATTGCCATGGTCTCCTGCGCTGCTGATCCTCTGGGCGCCTGGCCTGTTCAGGTTTACCTGCTACTATTATCGCGGAGCCTATTATAAAGCCATCTGGGCCGACCCTCCCGCATGCACCGTAGGCGAGCCGCGTAAAACCTATTGGGGTGAACATTCTCTTCCCCTGATCCTGCAGAACGTACATCGTTACTTTTTGTATATCGCCTTAGTCTTCCTGGTATTCCTGGCAATTGACGTATGGAACGCCCTGTGGTTCACCGACAGCACCACCGGCCAAAAGACCTTCGGCATCGGCGTAGGTACCCTCGTACTTGCCACCAACGTGGTGCTCCTCGGCGGATATGCGTTAGGGTGCCATTCCCTCCGTCACCTGGTTGGCGGGTTTATGGACCGCCTTTCCGGCCGGCCGGTACGCAGACGCCTATACCAGTGCGTGAGCTGCCTGAACCGCAAGCATAAAATATGGGCCTGGATGAGCTTATTCTGGGTAGCATTTTCAGATATATACGTCCGTATGTGCGCAATGAACATCTGGACAGACTGGAGAATATTTTAAACCTACACCATGACCCCTTACGATATATACGATTATGATGTACTGATCATCGGCGCCGGTGGCGCTGGTCTCCGCGCAGCGATAGAAGCAGCAGCGACTGGCGTTTCGGTGGGATTGATCTGTAAATCCCTCTTAGGCAAAGCACATACGGTAATGGCTGAAGGAGGCGTAGCCGCCGCCCTGGCCAATGTAGATGAACGCGACAGCTGGAAAGTGCATTTCACCGATACCATGCGGGGCGGCCAATACCTCAACAACTGGCGAATGGCCGAACTGCATGCCATAGAAGCGCCAGACCGCGTACGCGAGCTGGAAGCATGGGGCGCATTGTTCGACAGAACCAAAGACGGCCGTATCCTACAAAGGAATTTCGGCGGACATAAATATCCTCGCCTCGCCCACGTAGGCGACCGCACCGGCCTCGAAATGATCCGCACCCTGCAGGATCACGGTATCCACAGCGGTATGGAAGTCCATATGGAACATACCATCATCACCTTACTGAAAGAAGGCGACAGAGTAACCGGCGCTTTTGGCTACGAACGTGAAAAAGGCCGCTTCGTTATCTTCCGCGCCAAAGCCATCGTACTGGCTACCGGCGGCATCGGACGCGCATACAAGATCACCAGCAACAGCTGGGAATATACAGGAGACGGCCAATCGCTGGCCTATCATGCAGGTGCAGAGCTCATGGACATGGAATTTGTACAGTTCCATCCTACGGGCATGGTATGGCCGCCCAGCGTACAAGGCATCCTTGTTACCGAAGGCGTGCGCGGCGAAGGCGGTATCCTGCTGAATAAGGAAAAGCAACGCTTCATGTTCCAGGACATCCCTGAGCTGTACCGTAATCAAACGGCAGACAATGAAGAAGAAGGATGGAGATATACCCAGGGCGATCGCCAGGCCAGACGGCCGCCTGAGCTGCTTACCCGCGACCATGTAGCCCGCTGCATCGTCAGGCAGATCAAGGAGGGGAAAGGCAGTCCGCATAACGGCGTATACCTCGACATCTCCTGGATCAACAGCAAACTGCCTAATGCGGCAGAACATATCCGGAAGAAGCTCCCCAGTATGTACCACCAGTTCATCAAGCTGGCAGATATCGATATTACCAAAGAGCCCATGGAAGTAGGGCCCACCACCCACTATGTCATGGGCGGCATCCGGGTAGACGCAGATACACAAATGTCCACCACCGTACCCGGATTATTCGCCGCAGGCGAATGCGCCGCCGGTCTGCACGGCGCCAACAGGCTGGGCGGCAATTCCCTGTCTGATCTCCTGGTATTTGGCAAACGCGCAGGCGAATACGCCGCTAAATTTGCCCGGGAACACACCCACGCCAGTGTCAGCGAAGCCACCGTAGCAACAGCCGCTAAAGCCGCCCTGGCGCCCTTTGAAAGAACAAAGGGGGAGAACCCCTTCCAATTACAATACGATCTGCAGGAGATGATGCAAAACCTGGCAGGAATTGTGCGGCGGGAAGATGAGCTGCAGCAGGCTATGGAAGAGCTGAAAAAACTGCAGGCGCGCGCAGAGGAAGTGAAAGTAAGCGGCAACCGGGAGTATAACGGCGGATGGCATACGGCGCTGGACCTGCGCAACCTGCTCACCGTATCAGAAGCAGTGGCCAGGTCGGCCATAGAAAGGAAGGAAAGCGTGGGCGCACATTTCCGGGAGGATTATCCAACAAAAGATACTACCGGCGCTAAGTATAACCTGGTGGCCGCCAAAGGCGCAGACGGGGCCATGCAGATCAGGCGGGAACCGCTTCCGCCCATACGCGCCGACTTACAACAGATCATTGAAGAAATGAAATAATGAAAAAGGCTACATTCCGGATATGGCGTGGAGATGCCAACGGCGGCAAATTTGAGCAATATACCATCGATATTGCCGAAGGGATGGTAGTGCTCGACGCCGTTCACCAGGTACAGGCGCAGCAGGCCAATGACCTCTCTGTACGCTGGAACTGCAAGGCAGGCAAATGCGGATCCTGTTCCGCAGAGATCAACGGCAGGCCCAAGCTCATGTGCATGACCCGCCTGAGCGATCTGCCCCTGGATCAACCGGTATTGCTGGAACCAATGAAAGCTTTTCCGCTGATCCGCGACCTGGTAACAGACGTTTCCTGGAACTATCGCGCAAAGAAAATGATCAGGCCCTTCAAACCCCGGAAGCCGGATGCGGCAGACGGCACCTGGCGGATGGACCAGGCGGATATAGACCGGGTGCAGGAATTCCGTAAATGCATTGAATGTTATCTATGCCAGGATGTATGCCACGTGCTGCGGGAACATCAGTTAAACAATGTCTTCATCGGCCCCCGTCTGCTGGTATACAGCGCTTCCCTCGAAATGCATCCCCTCGATGTGGAAGACCGCCTCGAAGCCCTCAAAAAAGCCCATGGCATCGGTTATTGCAATATCACTAAATGCTGTACTACTGTTTGTCCGGAAGAGATCACCATTACAGACAATGCTATCATTCCGCTAAAAGAGCGTGTAGCCGACAGGTTTTATGATCCCTTGAAGAGGATCTTCCGGTTTCTCCGTTCCAAGACATCATCTTTAAAACATTGAGCCATGTTTCAACTGAAATCAATTTCGAAGGAGAGCATTCCCCTGGCGCTCGAAAAGGCGGAACGCTATCGTTTGCTGAATGAACCCTGGATGTCAGACAGCATCTGTCGTGACATACTGGAAACAGATCCGCAGAACAGCAAAGCTATTCTGATGCTGGTGCTGTCTATCGCAGATCAATTCGACATCGGATCGCATGCAGATGTAAGTGAAGCTAACCGGCTGCTGGATCGTCTCCCCGGCGAATACGAGCGGGAATATTATGCAGGGGTGGTCAGCGAAAGAAAAGGTAAATCCCTGCTCACCAAATCAGCGCCGGATGAATCGCTGGCCTATGAATGGCTGTACGATGCCATGTTGCATTATGAAAGAGCGGAAGCAATACGCCCGCCCAATAACGACGACGCGATCTTGTGCTGGAACACCTGTGTGCGGCTCATACAACGCTGTCACCTGTCGCCCAGGAACGAGCCTTATATAGAACCGGAGCTGGAATAGCCCTCATTTCTTCGCCAACTGATACTGCTGCTTCTTCAAATACATCCGGACGTTCTCCATTTCCGGCCGGTTTGAAGGAACGGTTATACTCGCCAGCTGTTCATAATACTGCTTTGCTTTTGCGGTATTGTTAGATTGCCGGGCAGCTGTTCCGGCGCCGTAAAGCCCATTGAAACGGTTAGGGCGTTCTTTCAGATCTTTTTCATAGGCCACGAGCGCCTCCTCCGGTTTGTTCATCTGCAGCAACATATCTCCCAGCAATTCCCTGGCGGGCAGCACTTCTCCAGGAGTAACAGGCAGCTTCTGTATATTGTCTTCTATATCCGCTGCAGCGCGCATCAGCTTCAGCGCTTCTTCATTTTTCGCTCCTTCTTTGAATAAAAGCCAGGCCTGGCAGGACTTGATCTGGATCTGCAGCTGGCTGGCTTTATAGCCGTCTTTTTGTGCCAGCAGCGTATCATGGATCAGCTGCAGCTGCTTAAGCTCCGCTCTGGCGGCATCGAAGCGGCCGGTATGTATATTGCCCAGGGAGCGGGCATAATAGGTAATGGCTTTGGCCCAGGAATGCGCTTTCCAGGGAAAATTGGCAGGACCGGAAGTTTGCAGGACGGCAGCTTCCTTCCACAGGCGGTTCTCCAGTACATAACGCGCGGGAACAGCGGCCAGGGAATAGGCCACTTTGAAACTGGCCGGATGAATGTTCGTCATGGTTTTAATATAGTCGCATTGCTCTTTGGCATGCACATTATCTGCCTTTTGCAGGTAAGCATATACCAGGTAATCCACTCCGTGCAGCTCTTCATCCCAATGCCCTTTAATGCCCATGTTCTCTCCGTAGCACCTGGCAGCGCTGGTAGCCACCAGGTTGGATTGTATATCCTCATCCCAAAGCCCCAGCCGGGTGAAGATATGCGAAGGCATGTGCTGGGCATGCGCAGAAGAAGGCGCGATGGAGGCATAGCGTTTGGCCGCAGGCAGGGCTAGCTGCGCCAGTGCTGCATAGTCGTAGCTATGGATAATATAGTGCACCACGCCGGGGTGGTCGGGCTTATAGCGATAGATGGCCATCAGCAGCGCGCCCGCCTTCCTTTGTCTGCGGAAGGTCGTGTCTGCCGGGTTGGCAGCGCCGTTCAGCGCCAGTGCATAAAAGATGGCTGCCTCCGGGTCATCGGGATAATCGGCATACACCCTTTCCATGGCTTCTTCAAAGCGCTGGCTGCGGGTGGCATGATCGCTGATGTCCCAGTTGTTGTAGAATGCCGCCACGGCATTGATATAGGCGGATTCTCTTGCCGTGGTTTTAAGGGATTGTGCGATGGTGATCGCCTTGGCGCCTTTTTCCAGCTCTTCCTGTGTGGGAGGCGTCCAGAGCGGGTGATAATTGCTCATGGCCACTCCCCAGTAAGCCATGGCGCATCCTGGTTCTTCGTCGATGATCTTCGCAAAGGCCTTCTCTGCTTCGTCGTATTCGAAGGAGTGGAGTAGGGATACCGCGAGGTTGAAGTCTTTTTGTGTTTTCCCAGAGCAGGATGTTTTAAAGCTTACCTCGCCCAGTTGCTTGTCGGGCGGGCCGCAGAGTATGATGTTTCCTCTCTTCAGATCGATAGCGCTGATCGCTTCAGTAGTAGGGATCCTGTTCCTTTGATGGCATGCAGCAATAAAGAATACGCATAAACCGGTCATGAACAGTACTAAGTCCCATGGGAACTTTTTCATGTTGTGGAATGTTTGCGGGGTTATTGTTAAAATAAATCAGCCAATTTATTTTACTTGAGGCATAGTCTATACCGAAGTTAAAATAAATTGGCTGATTTACCACAATGAAATTATGGCCCGGATTATGGCTCGGGATAGGTGGTATCTCCCACGAGCTGCGGCAGGTCTACCTTTTCCCAATCGAAATTATGCACGTCCTTTACCTTCTTTCCCAGGAATTCCACATGGCAATACAGCCCGTGTACAGGCTTCAGGCGCAGGTATCGGTCTGCCTTGGAGGAGAAGCGGCCAACGATGGGATTAGACATACCTGTTTCAATACATTCGATGCCAAGCGCCGGAGAGAACAATGCTTTCATCCCCATGTCGCTGAACTGGAAAAAGTTCCAGGGTCTTTCATGGGCGGAAAAAGAGAAGTGGGTTTCCACAAAAATGAGACCGCCAACTTTTAGCAGTTTGGCAATCTCTGTGGCTACCACCCAGGGCATGGCGAAGTGTTCGAAGCAGGCGGAGGTGTAGATGATGTCGAATTGCTGTCCGGCGAAATAGGACGAAAGCCTGTGCGCATCTCCCACCACATCCACGTTCCTGCCGGGATAGTAGTCAAAACCAACGTATTCCGCTTTAGAGAATTTCTCCCTTGCTTGGGACTCACCGGTTACCTCCCGGCTGCCGATCTCCAGGATCCTGGTGCCTGGTTTGTTGCCGATCTCATACAGGTAATTCTGCCAGTTTTTGTGACTGACACGGTCTGACATTGGCACGTTCTTTAAAAGGTAGCGTTTGTCAAACCGGGACTCAATGAATGTAGGAAGCTTAAAGCCAGCCTGCAGCACTTTTAATAGGATTTTTTTCATGTTGCTAATGAATAATGGCGTAATAATGCCTTAAGAAGACAGCGCACATTTTATCCCTGGTTGGGTTTGGTAACTGATATTTTATTTTTTTTAACAGTGTGAATGCCTTAAATTTTCCTGAAAAAAAGATGGCAAGTAAGGTATTTTCCAGGCTGGTATTTTGTTTTCTTATTTTGTTCGCCGCCAATCATGCATCTGCGCAATCCACTCCGGCCGTAACCGATATTTCCAATCACCTGCTGGACTGGCTCAAACAGCTCAACACCAATTTTGATAAATATTACACGCCTGAAAAAGGTCCTGACCTGAAAACACGGGTAGCCCTGCTGAAAGACGACCTCACCATTTATATGAAAGCCCGTAAGAAGCTGTCAGACAGCCTGTTCAGGAACAATATCGCCCCCGGTAAGAAGGACCCGGCTAACCTGGAGTCCCTTAAAACAAAAATGAGCACGGTAATAGGCCGCCTGCGGGATGTAACAGACCTTACCAATAAGGAGCTGCGCGTGGAAGGCGACAAGCTGAATGATGAGATCTACAACGCCCTGTATGGGGAACCCGCCCGCTACCTGTCTTACCTGGACGCTTTCCTGGGCGGGGCCGATGTTACGAAGAAAGATCTGGCCGTCGACGGCAGCGCAGTATACGCCCGCTTTGAAGAGTGCGTGAACAACCTTACCGCCGTACAGAACAAGATCGAACGAAGAATGTAGCGACAGCGGCTTAGATATAATGAATTGTTAATATTTTTGCTGCGCTTGTATATATTTTTATCCTGTCTTAGATTGAGACGAAATGAGGCGCGCTATTCTGTTACACAAGACAGTTATCATCATCGTATTACTCCTGTTCCGGCTGGCTGCCAGCGGACAGGTAAAAGTGTACGGAACGGTATATGACCGTTCCGCCCGCTTTGGCATGGAAGGAGTAAGCGTGAAGAGTAATTCCGGCGCCGGTACCGTTACCGATTCCTTCGGACGTTACAACATCTGGCTGCCGCTGGATGATTCCATCAGCTTTTCCTACCAGGGTAAATCCACCCAGAAATTCGCCGTCAGAGAGCTGCGCCGTGGCCGTGCCTTTGACATGAGCATCCATGTAGACATCAAGACCCTGCCTACGGTGGAGGTCATTTCCAAGCCGCATACACATCAGCTGGATTCAATAGAGAACCGGAACGAATACAGGAAGGTCTTCGATTTTGAGCGGGAATACCTTACCAGCAACGGCATGGGGGCAGGGCTGAACCTGGACCTGCTCTTTGGCATGAAGAAGGCAAAAAGGATGGAGCAGTTCAGGCAGCGCCTGGAAGCACAGGAGCGCGATAAATATGTTGATTACCGTTTTAACAGGGGCCTGGTAAAACGGATCACCGGCCTGCAGTCGCAGGCGCTGGATACTTTTATGTTGCAATACAGGCCCAGTTATGAGATGTTGTTATGGTTCGAGAATGATTACGAATACTACAAATACATCCGAGACGAAGGCCTGTACTTTTCAGAAATGTGGAGGCGGGAGCATCCACTGCAGGGACAGTAAATCTATACATTCACATTATTACGTCAAGCAATGGCCAAGCAAACAAACGCTGGAATATACACCACCAGCTTTGATTTTTTGAGTGCACTCAGGCAAAACAACAATCGCGACTGGTTCAATGATCATAAGGCACAGTACCAGGAAGAGCTGGAACACATGGAACGTTTTGCAGATGCCTTACTCACACAGCTCAATACGCACGATCTGATAGAGACGCCCTCGGGTAAGAAAAGCCTGTTCCGTATTTACCGGGATACGCGTTTTTCCAGTGATAAAACACCTTATAAAACTTATTGGAGCGGCAGCTTTAAACGCGCTACCAAACAACGGCGGGGAGGATATTACTTCCAGATAGAACAAGGCAACAGCTTTGTAGGCGGCGGCTTCTGGGGGCCGGAGGCGCAAGACCTGAAGCGCATCCGGGATGATATTGCGTTTGACGCTGCTCCGCTGCGAAAGATCCTGAAGAGTAAATCCTTCACGTCCTTATTTGGTTCCCTGGAAGGAGAGCAGCTAAAGAAAGTGCCCAGGGGCTATGCCGCAGATCATGAAGCAGGCGATCTGTTGAAGTACAAACAGTTTTTGCTGATCAGACGATTTACGGATAAGGAAGTGGTGAGCGATCAGTTCTTAAAGGAAGCCAGTCTGACCTTCAAAGGCATGCGGCCCTTCTTTGATTATATGAGCGAGGTGCTGTCAACCGATGTAAATGGGTTGGAGGACTAGGATATAAATGCTATCTTGTTTGCTGCTTAAAATTATAAAACTTCATATGCTTAGAAAATTCCTCGTATTTGGTATGAGCGCACTATTACTGGTGGGCTCCGCCGGGACAGTACTGTTATCAGGCCATGCTGCGCATGCGGCAACAGCGCCTGCTGCAGATTATAAAGAGCTGATCGGCCGTTGGGACATCACCGTTGACGAGAACGGGAAAAGCGCTCCTTCCTGGCTGGAAGTGAAGCTCTCCGGTACCCGCACCCTGGTGGGATACTTTGTGGCTTCCTCCGGCAGCGCCCGCCCGGTATCCAAGGTGAATTTCAATGACGGCAAGTTCGACTTCACTATTCCGCCACAATGGGAAAAAGGCGAGCAGGATTTTGTGATCAAAGGAGAGCTGAGCGGCGGCGGTATAGAAGGTACGATGGTGACCAGCGAAGGCAGGGAATACAAATGGAAAGGCGTGAAAGCGCCCTACCTGAAAAGGACCGCAGCACCGGTTTGGGGCAAACCCATCAACCTGTTCAACGGGAAAGACCTTTCCGGCTGGAAAGCAGTAGGCAATACCAACCAGTGGATAGTCAAAGATGGTGTGCTCACAAGCCCTCATTCAGGCGCTAACCTGATCTCCGAGCAGACCTTCAGTGATTTTAAACTGCATGTTGAGTTCAGGTACCAGAAAGGCAGCAACAGCGGCGTGTATTTAAGAGGCCGTTATGAATGCCAGATAGAGGACAGCGATAAAGACACGCATCCGTCCAGTGTATTGTTCAGCGGTATCTATGGTTTCCTCACACCCAGCGAGATCAATGCGCTCGGCCCTGATCAATGGCAGTCTTATGATATCACCCTGGTAGGCCGCATGGTAACCATCGTAGTGAATGGTAAAACCGTGATCAACAACCAGGAGATACCCGGCATCACCGGTGGCGCTTTAGACAGCAATGAAGGTGCGCCCGGCCCGATCTATTTCCAGGGAGACCATGGACCGATAGAGTTCAGAAAAGTAGTGATCACGCCCGCTAAATAGCCGGAGGCAGGGAGGGCTCATACCTTCATATCATTCATATTAAGTTTTTATTACTATATTACAGTAAGGCCATCTTTTTAAAAAGATGGCCTTACTTTATCATTTATCCTTTATTCTAAAAAACTTTCTATGAAACCTGTATTTGTAGCATTATCGCTGCTGCTGGCCCTTGCCTGCAAGCAGGAAAACCTCTGTCCCTCCAACGCTGATCCTTACAACACAAAAACTGCGGATGTAAACGCGAACATCACTGCAGCAGCCACTCCTAAGGAGATCATTATCTGCGACCAGAAGAATGCCCGTATCATCATGGTAGATGTAGCCAATGGCAATGCCATTACCTGGGAGTGGAAAGCCACCGCTTCCTATGCTATGATCCGCTCCGGTGCACAGGGCTGGTTCTCCAATCTCAGCGACGCCAAGCTGGTGTACAACGGCGCTTATGTACTGGCTACGGCTTCCGGCGGCGGCGTGGCGCTGATCAACGTAAGCTCTAAGAAAGCCATCTGGTACGATTATGCTGGCGGCAATACGCATTCTGCGGAGCTGCTGCCTAACGGCAACATCGTAACCGCTTCTACTACCGGCGGTTACCTGATGATCTTTACGACAGACAGCTACATCAATGACCAGTCGGCACAAACAGCGCCCATTGCTTTCGAGGACGTACACAATGTAGTATGGGACCATGCCCGCCAGCAGCTGTATGCCGCGGGACTGAACAAGCTGAAGGTATTTACCTACAATAACAGCTGCACGGCTCCCAAGCTGACGCTGAAGGCAACCTATACCATGCCGGAAGGCAATGCGCATGAGCTGTTCCCCGTATATGGCAGCACAACAGACCTGTGGCTCACCAATTCAGGTCATATCTACAAGTTCAATGTAACAACAGGCGCATTTACACTGGTAAAAACGATCAGTGGCGTAAAATCAGTAACATCTGGTCCGGCGGGTTATGCAACCATTATGGCCAAAGCCACTGGCGCAGGCGGGGAAACATGGAGAACAGATCAGATCCTGGATATTAACAGCGCAGTAGTATATAAAAATACCTCACTGGGTTTGTACAAAGCGCGCTGGAAACTGGTGAATACGTTTAGTTATCCGGCGGGGGATAAGTTTCATGAGTGTACGCATTAAAAGTTAGAAGCTGCCTCCTCGCCGTCATTGCGAGGAGCAGCAGAGACAAGTGCGTGGGGCGACGAAGCAATCTCCTAACACAATCTTCGCGAAGATCGTGTTAGGAGATTATTTTAGGAGATTGCTTCGGCCTGCCTCCCCAGAAGGCCCCTTCGGGCCTCGCAATGACGTGGAGAGAGTTAATTATTTTCCTTCAACGTAGCCAAAAAGCTCACCACATCTCTTATCTCTTTCCTCGACAATATCACCTTCATATCCGGCATGCTCGATGAAGCATACTTCTTTTCTACGATCTGCTCATTCGGGATCACCTTGTCAGGTTCCGTACCTATCTTCAGCTTCAATCCTTCTTTGCTTTCACCTTCCAGTATACCGGTAAGGTTCTGTCCATCTTTCAGTTTCAGCGTGATCATACCAAAACCAGGCGCCAGGCGTGCGCTCGGAGAAATAAGCGCTTCCAGGATCTGCTTGCGCGATATGCGGTTAGCCACACCGTTGAGCCTCGGGCCCGCATTACCACCTTTATCATCCACCGTATGACAACGGATACACTGTGAATTCTGATTCTGGAAAAACACCTGTCTTCCCCTGTGAGGATCACCACCTTCCAGGCTGCTGGTATAAGAAGCCAGCAAAGCATCAGGTGACAATTTACCGCTGATCTCTTTATACCGCGCGATCAGCTGCGGAGAACGGCTGCTATCGATCGCTTCGCCCAGTTCCAGGAGAATGCCGGAATTAAGCTGATTGCCTGCCATTTTATTCAGCAAACCTTCAAAAGTGGATTGTGTTGCTGCCACGGGCAATTTACCCAGCGTGAGCACGGCGGCTTGTTGCTCTTCTACAGAGCGTGTATTGATCACGTCTGCCAGCAGGTTTACCATCAGCTCTTTAGAAATATTCATCTTCTCCAGCAGGTCCAGGCCTGCTACACGTACGTCCTTCTCTTTATCAGCCAGTGCCAGTTTGATGCCTTGTTCTGCCAGCGGATCCTGCAGGGCTACCAGCGCTTTCAGGGCTTCCACCCGCATGGCCGGCTCACGGTCGCTTTTCAGTACCGCCAGCAAAGGAGCCGCCGCCTGTTTGATCTGCAGCTTGTTGACCGCTTTGGCAGCGCTAAGCCTTACGGGTAAGGTTTTGTTCTGCAGTAATGCGGTCAGCGCTTCACCGGATTTATTCACCAGGGTAGCAGGATCTCTTTCGATCACACCCCTGTAACGGCCATCTACCCGGTCTACTACAGACGGTTTGGCCCATCCGCTCAGGGCGTCAATGGCTTCTGCCCTCATGGCTGCGGGAGCGCCTTCTTTCTGCGCATATTGAATGAGATTTTGCAGGGTAGCGTCTGTGCCTACACGAAGGTTGGCATTAATGGCGCGCCTGATCAGGGCCTCATTCGTAAAAGTGGTGCTGTTGAGTATATTGGCCAGTCCGGGTAATGCGTCCTTGATAGAGAGATCGTCATTGATGGCGCGGGCGGCTTCTGTTACTACAAATTCATCTTTATCGTTCAGGAACTTCGCTACACCGGGATGGGCCATTCTCCTGAGCGCCACTACCGCGGCGATTCTCAAGGCGCGGGACGGGCTGGAGGACAATGCCACCAGGGGATCGGCTTTACCGATGCGGGCTAATGCCAGGGCGCCGGCATGGCGAATGTAGGCGTCCGCATCATTGTTCGCTTCCAGATAGGCAATGATCGGCTGAATAGCCGGCTCATATTTAATTCTTCCCAGGGCTTCTGCTGCAAAGAAACGGGCACGGCTGCTGGTATCTTTCAACACGGGGATCAATGCGGATCCTGCTTCGGCGTACTTGATATCGCCCAGCCATTTGGCTGCCTGTGAACGGATCTCAGGATCATTATCCTTCAATACGGGTATCAGTGCGGCAGCGTATTTTTTATCCTGGCGGGCCAGCTGGCTGATGCCCCAGATAGCGTGTACCCTTGCCAGTTGGTTACCGGTTTGTTTGAGCGCCTGCAGGAAAACCTCGTTGCCTTTTGCCTGGCGTTTCACCAGTTCAAACTGGGCTTTCAGTCTCACACGCATGTCAGGATTGCTCAGCAGTTCGCCCAGCGCTGCTTCTTTGCGTTGGGAGAAGTCGGCAGCCAGCAGGGATTTGGTGGTTTTGCGTACCGGATCCAGCGCACCGGTGCTGTCGTCCAGCTTCCAGATACGGCCGTAATTGTGCGTATCCCATCCGTCAATCCAGTCTGCTACGTACAGTGCGCCATCTGGTCCGAAATCCAGTCCGGTAGCGAGAATGCCGCCTACTACTTTCTTATGTTCGCCCAGCTCAAAAGTGGCGCCTTTAGGCTGCAGGCGGAAGCTGTGGATGCCGGAATTAGAGGGATTACCTACAAATTCGGCAATGAAGAAGGAGTTCTTATAAGCAGCGCCCAAAGCCGTTCCGGGGTTATACACCATACCGGCAGGACCGCTTACAAAATTGCTGATGCAGGGCGTGATGTAAGCTGCCTGTCCTTCGAAGCGGGGCAGGTACATCTTCTCATCCATCCACACTTTATAGCTGTTGTTCTCCGGGTCACGGTATTTGCCGTATTGCCAGTTGCTGCGCCATCCGGCATCAGAACCGTTCACGATATATACCAGGCGTTCTTTTTCGCCGGGGTGGTCGCCGTCGTTGTCTTCACTGATCAGGTTTCCGTATTCGTCAAATACAAACTCGTGGGTATTACGGATGCCGGAAGCAAATATTTCAAAGTCGCTGCCATCAGGATTGGAGCGGGCGATGACACCGCAATTTGGATATTCCCATTTGGTGCCGTCAGGACCTTTTCCATTGAAGCCAATGTCGCCGATCTGCCAGTAGATCCTGCCGTCAGGGCCCATTTCAACACCAGACATACCATGGCCGCTGAAGCCTACGTGGATGCCATAGCCATGGGAAATGGAAGTCTTTTCGTCGGCAATGCCGTCTTTGTTCTTATCCTTGATCCGCCAGAGATCCGGTGCAACGGATACATAGAGATCGTCGCCTTCAGCAAGGACGCCGCCGGCAACATCAGTTACTTCATCATTAAAATCTTCTACTACGTGTTGGGAAAGGTCGGCTACGCCATCGCCATTGATATCTTCCATGCGGTACACATGTTCTTTTTCAATGGTGAGATCGCGCCAGTCGCGTGAGCTGTCGCCGTTCAGGTCTTCCAGCCACTCGTTCTTTTTACTGTTCTCGGGAGAGAGCTCCTTATGCAGGAAAGCGCGCCTGTCTTCTACGGTCTGCAACGCAATAGAGGGAATTTCCCAGTCGCGGTGCCCGCGTATATCAAATTCGGAATGCTTTTGGCGGTCGGTAGTGGTGTAATACAATCTGCCCTGATCATCGATATCGATCGCGATAGGGGAGATCACCAGTGAATCGATGCCCCAGAGCTGAAGGGACAATCCGGGCGCCAGTTCCGGTTTTACTTTGGAACCAATAGAATCCGCCAGGTGGGCGGTTTTGGCAGTATCCATCTGGTAGATCTTTCTGTCAACCGTTTCCGGCTGGCCACAGCCCGGCAGCAGTGCAGCCGGCGCCAGTAAGGTGATCACAATCAATGCTTTGATCCTTTCAGGCGAAGCAATCAGTTGTTTCATTGTAGAATTTATGTTGTTTCGTTTAGGTATGCTGATCAGAAAGGGGATAAGATAGTCCAAAAGAACGCCAAATGCAAACCGTCTGACACATAAGTTGTATCCTGGACACATATTTCTTTTTATAAAATAATTGTCGCATTTTGTAGCGTACAAAAATCCCTATCACCTTATGCTGAAATACCTCTGCCTGGCGGGTTTACTGCTGGCGACAGTGGCTGTTAATGCCACTCCTGTAGAAGACTCTGCCAAGGTCTTCGAAGATTTTGAAGATTATATTGATTCTGTAAGAAGCGCCCAGCACTATGAAACGGGCCTTATTCATTTACCGGGGGGTAAAGCAGAGATCAAGATACCTGCTGGATTTAAATTCCTGAACAAAGCACAAACTATCTCCGTACTCACCAAGGTTTGGGGCAATCCGCCGGAGACCGCCGAAAATGCATTGGGAATGATCTTCCCGGAAAACGATGATCCGTTCTCCGACAGCAGCTATGCGTTCATCGTGAAATACGAAGATATCGGCTACGTAAAAGATGACGATGCGGAGAAGATCGATTACGACGAAATGCTGAAAAACATGCAGCAGGAAGAAAAGGAAAACAATGAAGCGCGTGTGAAAGCAGGTTATTCTACCATCCACATGGTGGGCTGGGCGCAGAAACCTTTTTACGACAAGGAGAAGAAAGTATTGCACTGGGCTAAAGAACTGAAGTTCGGGGACCAGGAAGGCCCAAATACCCTCAATTATGAGATCCGCATCCTGGGTCGTCATGGTATCCTCTCGCTGAATGCCGTTTGTACCATGAAGGAATTGTCCCTGGTAAAGGCCAATATCGATAAGGTGTTGCCCATGGCATCCTTCACCGATGGCAATACCTACTTTGATTTCGATCCCAAGATCGACAACGTTGCTGCCTGGACCATCGGCGGCCTGGTAGCAGGAAAGGTGCTGGCAAAGGTGGGCTTCTTTGCGATCATACTGAAATACCTGGGCGTACTCTGGAAGTTTATCCTCTTAGGGCTCGCAGCGCTGGCAGGTGTGTTCAAAAAGCTGTTTAACCGTAAGAAGGAAACAACAGCATACGAAACCAGCGATGCAGTAGCAACAGCAGATACAACAGAAGAAGTGCCTGCTATCGAAGCAGCAACTTCGCAAGCGGAAAATAGTACAGACGAAGACACAAAGCCTGTAGTATAAAGTAAGCATATAATTGGCGGGATACTATGATCACATTGTATGATGATAGTATCCCGCTTCTTTTTTACCTTAGTGATCTAAGCGTAACGATATGGCCACTTACACATCAGCAATTACTACACATGCTTCTCCTCAGCAGGTTTTTGACGCCCTTACCAAGCCGGCGCTTGTCAAACTTTGGCAGTTTGGACGGGAATTAACAACAGACTGGAAAGCCGGCGGACGGATCAGCTTTCGCACGGGAACGGGCGACGATGTGCTGGAGCAGTGGGGAACAGTATTGGAAGTACAGGACAAGGCCCTGGTCAAATATAATTTGTTCACGCCCCGGCCTGACCTGCAAGACAGCAAAGAAAATTACTGTGTGACGTCTTATGTGATCTCCGAAGACAATGGCAAAACCAGGATCGAACTGATCCAGGAGGATAATCGGTCTGGCGGTTTTGTTGCGCAGAGCTTAGTGCGGATACTGGAATTCCTGAAAGAAGTGGCGGAGGCGCATTAATTGCTATATATTATGTTTGGACTATTCGGAAAATCTAAAGAGCCTGTTTGTCCGATTCCGGATGAAGTCAGAACATGGAAATTCCGCGAAAGATACGAGCATTTATCACTCAACCCAGCACAAACCTGTACCCAATACCTTTGATCGTCAGTATCTGCAGATTATCATCTTCTTTCAACCTTACCCGCAACCTCGTGATATACACATCCAGGTTGCGGCTGTTGAAGAAAGAATCATGCCCCCAAAGGAGGTCAAGAATGCTCTTACGGTCGATGATGCCATTGCGGTGCTCATACAGCAATTTTAACAGCTCGCTTTCCTTGTAGGACAGCTTTACTTCTTCCTTGCCATTGACCAGCACCTGGCGGCTGGTATAGAATTTGAACCTGCCTATTTTGATATGATCGGAGGACGGAGCAGGCATTTTCTCCTGGAAGCGTAATACATTATCAATACGGACAATCAGCTCTTCCATGCTGAAAGGCTTGCGGATATAGTCATTACCGCCAAGCGTAAAGCCCTTTACCAGGTCGGCTGTTTGTGTTTTGGCGGTGAGGAAGAGGATAGGTACCTGTGGGTCGATGGCGCGGATCTCCTCGGCCACTTCAAAGCCGTCTTTATTGGGCAGCATCACATCCAGCACACATACAGAGGGCCTTAGCTCTTTGAAGAGCGGCAGTACCTTGTCTCCGTCACTTTCCATGATCACCTCAAAGCCGCGCCGCTGCAGGCTTTCTTTCACGATCTTGCCCAGTGATAGTTCGTCTTCAACGTATAGTATCCTGATGTTCATCTCAGCCAATGGTTTTGTACCTGATGACCCGGCCCCTGTCGTACTGGATGACCGGCGCTTCTGCAAAGGGAAGCTTGATGGAAAAAGTGCTGCCTTTATTCACTTCGCTTTCCACCTCAATAAAGCCCATGTGGCGTTGCACGATATGAGAAACGTAGCTAAGGCCAAGGCCATAGCCTTTGATATTATGCCGGTTGCCACTGGGCACCCGGAAAAATTTTTCAAAGATCTTGTTCTTATATTCTTTCTCGATGCCGATACCGTTATCGGTTACACGTATTTCCAGGTATTGTTTGTGATCGATGATATGGATGAGGATCTCGGGCTCTTTAACACTGTACTTCAGGGCATTGTCCAGCAGGTTATAGAGCACGCTGGTCATATGCAGCTTATCAGCGGTGATGATGAAATTATGCCCGGTTGTTTTCAGCGCGGTAGTGGCCCTTTTATTCTCAAATTGCAGTTTCATGGACACCAATACGCCCCTGGCCAGCTCGCGCAGGTCGAACTGTTCTTTGTTCAGGGAGATCTCCCGGTTCTCGAACATGGAGAGCTTCAGTACTTTATCCACCAGCATGCTGAGTCGTTGCATTTCATTGGCGGATATGTCCAGGTACTCATTCGTTCTTTGCAGGTCTTCCAGGGCGTCAAAACGTCTGAGCGCTTCTATGGCCACGCTTACAGTAGCGATAGGTGTCTTCAGCTCGTGTGTCATGTTGCTGATGAAATCATTTTTCAGGCGCGCCAGCTTCTGTTGTTGTTTGAGGTTGCGGTACAGCAGCAGGAAGGAGAGGGAGGTAACTCCCAGCAGGAATGCGGAAATCAATATCGGCTGACTGATCCGTTTCAGCAGGTACCACCTGGTATTATCAAAGCGCAGCTGGTAGCTGATAGGTTTTGAAAAGCCCATCGTCACCGTGTTGCCTTCCGGGTCTTCCGGGAAGGGATCCAATATATCTTTTGTTGTATCAGCAGGAAAGGCGATTATACTGAACCCGAGATGTATGCCCTTTAAAAAGAGCGCTTTATGGTAACGTTCGGTGAGCTCTTTTACGGTGGTGGAATCCTGCAGGGAATCCATGGCCGCCATAAAGCTGTAGACGGGTTTTGCGTCGGCGGAGGCCTGTGTAACATGGTAGCCGATATTAATGGAGTCGTTGTCCACCCGTATCCGCCTCATTGGACGGGTCTGCCCGAATGCTACGATCATTGTTCTTTTTGCGGTAGCGCCGGGAGCAGTAGTTGGAGGCCCCGGATCGCCGGGAGGGCCTGGAGCTTCAAGCCTTTCCGTTTCCGCGATGATGTTCGCAGCACCTGCAACGCCTTCACGCTCGCGTATGCGGATATGAAAAGTGGAATCCAGTTTCAGCTTGGCAGCCTGCAGCCGGAATATCGTTTCCCGGAAAAGGATGTTAGTACGCGCTCTGAACAGCCTTTTCTCCTCCCGGTAATTCTTGCGCAGCCAGTATGCCTGGAAAGCAGTGAGCACCAGGAGCGTTAATAAGATCAGGAAACCTGTGACCGGTATGGATAATTTGTAACGCAAGCTTTGAACAGATGGTTTGTAATGGCAATACTACGGCAAATGTTGCACATCCGCCGCCCCCTGACACGAAATATTAACCTTAATTAACATTAAAGCAAGCCTTATTAACCTCCGTTGCAACACCAACATAATAGCTTTAGCTTCTTAAAATTACGTAGCATGAAGAGAACAATTTTGACATTATCAATGGCTGTGGCATTGTTAGCCGCCAATGGCCAGCAAAAACAGGGAAGGGTAGTATACGAACGTACCGTACAATTGCGAATGGGACCGGGGGACATGGAGCAGATGATGCCCCGTTCGCATAAGGACAAGCTGGAAGTATTGTTCGGAAATGACCAGTCTGTGCGCCGCGGGATAGAAGATAACACGCAGGAAGAGATGACGGCCGAAAGCGGTGGCGCCCGGCATGTATACCTGATGATCGACGGCAACAACGATCTTACTTATGCCAACTTTGCCACCGGCCGCACAGTAGAACAACGCGAGTTTGGCGCCAGGAATTACATCGTGGCAGACAGCATTCGTAAATTGAATTGGAAGCTGACGGGCGAAACCAGGACCATACTGAATTATCCCTGCCAGCAGGCCGTCGCCCAACGCATCGGTAAACGTATGAGCATCGCCATGGAAAACGGCGAATTGAAGAACAAGGAAGTAGCGGATTCCATGAAGATCACTGTCTGGTTCACGCTCGCCATTCCCGTACCCGCCGGACCGGAATACGAAGGGCAATTGCCGGGCCTGATATTGGCAATAGATGTTAATGACGGCAAGGTGGTATACCAGGCGGTAGAGTTATCGCCAACAGTAGAGCTGCAGGATATTAAGGAGCCGTCTAAAGGGAAGAAAATAACACCGGAGGAGTTTGTGAAGGAAAGGGAAAAAGTGATGAAGGAGATGCAGGGAAACAGAGGAAGGAAAGGCGCGACGATAAGGATTGGGGGGTAGGGGCTTCGGCCCCGAGCGGGGCGGGACGGCAGGACGAAACCAGGGTCTTCCTCCCCGTCATTGCGAGGAGCCTAAGGGCTGAAGCGTGGGAGCGACGAAGCAATCTCCTGAGGCAATCTCCAAACATAATCTCCTGACACGATCTTCGCGAAGATTGTGTCAGGAGATTGCTTCGTCACCCCGCGCACAAAAGGCTTTACTGTTCCTCGCAATGACGGGGAGGGATATACGGCAAGGGATATACAATAATCAAACATCACCTCATGATTCTCATCCCTCCCTTCTCCGGTCCTTCCGCTGCTGCCAATCCACTCTTACTCAAACTATACGTAAACGTCAGCATAAAAAACCGCTGCAGGTTCGTGATCCTTGTATCCTCCAAATAGTTCTGGTTACTCGTACGGGAAATCCCCACATTCTGATTCAGCAAATCAAACACACTCAGCTTTAGCTCACCCCTGTTAAAATGCAGGAACTGCCTGCTGAAAGAAGCATTCCATAACGGCACCTGCGCATTAAAGCCCGCTGCACGCTGGCTGTTAATAGTATAAGTAAGACTGGTGCTCAGGAAAAACTGAGCAGGCAGTTGCCAGTTAATTTCCCCTTCATACTGCTGGGAGAAATAACTGGCATTGTTAGCCGCCTGCAGGGAATAAGTTGTTTTATAAAAATTAAAACTGCCACCAACAGACAGATCCAGTTTATCCGACGGGCTCAGGTCAAAGCGCAGTGAAGGCCCCAGCGAAAGTGTATTAATATTATTGGCGGCCGTATTGATAAATTGTTTTGTTTTGGTGTATCCCATGTTACTGCTGAAATTCACCGTGCCGCTTAAGGCCCGTAGCGGAAGACCCAGGTTCACCGTACCGCTCATATTAAGCACACCATTTACGTTCACCGGCCTGCTGCGTTTAATCCCGAGTGAATCCACAATGTCATAATTCACGATCTTATTTTGCGTTTCCTGCAGGTTAAAAAAAGCAAAGAGATTCTTATTCCGGAAAGGATCAACAGACATGAAATTAACCTGTACAGCATGGGTGAATTCCTGTTGCAGATCAGGATTGCCTTCCTTGATGTTCAACGGATCACTGATGTCGGGCACCGGCTGCAGCTGTGAGATATTCGGCTGGTTAGTAATAGCGGCGTAGTTGATGCTCAGGTGACGGTAACGGCTAAAGTCATATTTAAACCGCAACGAGGGCAACAGGTTGTAAAAAGCCTTGCTGATCACAGAGTCCTTGGAGCCTGCGATGATCTTACCTTCCAGGTCTGCCCGCTGCCAGTTCAGTCCCGCGGCCAGGCTGAACTTTTTCTGCTGTGTACGAAACCGGATACCCGCATTGGTATACCCGTAAGTATTCTCAAAATCATTGGTCAATGCGGGATTGAGCTGGTCAAATTTTCCGTTGCTCCCGTTATAGTCATACGTTATCTTCTCTGAGCTGCTGCTGGTATTGTTGCGGCTAACACTGAATTCCAGCAGGGAGCGTTTGAACAGCGGTTCGGTATATACCGCGCGCACATTATAACTATTAAGACTGCCGGAAATATCGTTCCGTTGATTGATAGAATCATACCCCGGCAGTGAAGGATCACGGTTATAAAAATGATTCACAGACAAGAGGCTGCCCTCGCTTTCGCTGTTGTTAAAGCTGGTTTGCAGGCCCAGCGAAAAGGTGCGCCCTTTGCGATGGAACTTCTTCCTGAACAATATGTCATTCCGGAAATTAGTGCCATGGCCGGTAGAACTGTTATCGCTGAAACCCTGATTGGCCAGCTGATGATCGCCCGAGAGCGTTTCATAGGTGTTAAAACTCTTGTTACGGGTTTCCTGGTAGCTGGCGGAAGAAGTGACTTTTATTGAATGAAAAGAATCGATATTGATATCAGCGGTCACGTTTAACCGGTGACTGTTATTGAGATTGTCGCTCCTGGATTGCTGATTATAAAAGTAGGACGAATCCGGTAGGAAATACTGGCGTTGTACTTTGCTTTCCTGCTGCGGGTTGTAGCGGTTGTAGAAATAGCTGCCGGTGAGATCGGTTTTGTTGCCGATAATGTTACTGTAGTTCAAACCTCCTCCCCAGATAGTTTTAATACCGTTACTGTTGCTGTTGCCCATCATGGCGGCCATAGGGTCATCCGAATTCATCGTGAAGCTGGCATTGCCGCTGCCGCTTTGCCGCATGCGGTTCAATTCACCGTTGAAGTTCATGAGATCCATAAAGGAGAAACCTTCGCCATTGGTATTGTTGGCCAGGCCTATAGCAGACAATTGCCGGGCGCCCTTAAAGGAGTTAACATTAAAACGGCCTTCATAGCGGTCCTTGGTGCCAAGGCCTGCGCTGGCTTTGCCAAAGAGGCCTTTCCTTTTGTCCTGTTTCAGCTTGAGGTTAATGGTCTTCTCGCTGTTACCATCGTCAAAGCCTGTTAGCTGGGCGGCATCACTCATACGATCGTACACCTGTACTTTGTCTACCGCATCAGCGGGCAGGTTCTTGGTAGCAATTTTAGGATCGGTGCCAAAGAATTCTTTACCGTCTACCAGCACGCGGTTCACTTTTTGTCCCTGTGCTTTCACTGTACCGTCTTTATCTACCTGTACGCCGGGCAACTTTTTCAGCAGCTGTTCCACGCTGGCATTGGGCACTGTTCTGAAAGATCCTGCGTTGTACTGTACCGTATCGCCGATAAGGGTGACTGGCGGCGCTTCGCCGGATACCACTACTTCGTTCAGGGTCCTGCTCAAATCGTACAGAATGATGTTAGGCAATGTTATGTGCGGATTGGCGGTGCTGATAGTAAGATTCCGGCTGGTACTGTGATAGTTGAGATGGGTGATCAGCAAACGGTATTCCCCGGCGGCGATGCCGTTCAGCTCGAATGCACCATTGTTATCCGTCATCATGAAACTGACCAGTGAGGAGTCCTTTTTTTGCAGCAAGGTGACGGTGGCTGAAGCTACGGGGCGCTTACGGATGGTATCCTGTACGGAACCTGTAATTGAGCCGTTCCTTTGCGCATAAGCATGGATG